>UncleJesse_p2__coassemble_7940_pt1 | contig 2707 bp, 3 predicted proteins | sample UncleJesse_p2__metabat2_low_PE_025 | metagenome-assembled genome bin UncleJesse_p2 | reverse complement strand
GAAAAGCCTATTGCCAGAGTTAAATATGCGCTATTTTAATTCCGCCAACAGGTATCAGCCCATTTTTTTAAAAGTGAGTTTCAATTTCCATAAGGTACAATTAAAAGCGTCTGTATCACTTATATTATTTGTTACAACACGCCATAGAGCGAAGAATAATTTCTTCGCAAAGAGAGATCACCATGTCACACATTTCTGCAAAGTCTGTTCAATAAATCCTTGTCCTGAGCCACCGCATCATTCATTTCTATATGTGTACAAGCCTCTTCACGCAACAGCCGCGCAGTAGACGACTGTTCTGAAAGATTCCAGGTGAGCAACACCACGTGTATTTTCAGCGATTTCAGTTTCTTTACCAGCATTTCATGGTCAGCATCACCAGTAATCAGCACAACGTAATCAAACTCACGGAAAACAGCAAGTGCTTATTATTGGCATCGTTCACCCGATAGCGACCTCTGAAGTAATGGCTTTATCTTGATATTTAAAGAAAGCTGGTCGGCCAATGCCTCGTTTATTTTAGAAAAATATCCACCATCAATGAATATTCCGATAGATTTAGATTCAGTTATCATCGTTTTGTGTTTTTAAAGTTTCAGTGCAATATAATGTTTTTTTCAACATCGGACAACCTGATAGGCCTGCTTCGCAAAAAAACACTTTCCCAAATCTCCTGACAAAAAATTCCCCACCCAATCATACTATATCCGATTCCGAAGCTTTAAAAACACATTATTATTTTGTAAATTTGCACTTCAAATCCATTTTAAACATTATAAAGCATGAATGACATTCCACAATGCCCAAAGTGCGGCGGTAATTTTACTTATTTTGACGGTTCACTTTACGTATGTCCCGACTGTTCTCACGAATTTCACGGTTCAGAAGAAGAAACTGAAAACGTACAGGATGTAGCCAGAGACAGTAATGGCGCCGAACTTTTCGACGGAGATGCCGTTATTGTAATCAAAGATTTAAAGGTGAGAGGTTCATCGATGGTTATCAAACGTGGTACCAAGGTAAAAAGTATCCGCCTGACCGAAAATCCGGAAGAAGTAGACTGCAAGATTGATGGTAGCAGTATTGTTCTTAAAACTTGCTTTCTGAAAAAATAAGAGGGTGTAAAAAAACAGTGACAGCCAAAAATCAACTCAGCTGTCACTGTTTTTTTTACCTAATATTGAGTTTTTGAATTTCTTCTATTGACAATCCGCTTGCTTTAGATATGACATCATCATCAACTCCCATTTTTTTAAGGTTTATAGCAGTTTCAACACGACCTTTTTCCAGACCTTCAGCCATACCTTTTTCCAGACCTTCAGCCATACCTTTTTCCAGTCCTTCAGCCATACCTTTTTCCAGTCCTTTTTGCATTCCAATATCCATTCCAATTTTTTCAGCCTTTTTCATTGCCGTATCGAGGGTATTTTTCCAATCTCTATATACTTTAAGGCTATCTTCATACTCTTCGTACTGTTGCTTCGTAAACTTGGCAATTTCTGCTGTTTCAAACAGTTTGACGAAAACTCGTTCCTGAAGCGCTGCCGGACGTTCCATTAGTCTTGACAGGTTACGCAGCACGAACATCCATTTATCGAACATTCCATCGAGTTCGTTCTCCTGCTTTCTGAATTTCGGCATTTCAAGATATATGAAAGTGAGTTTATCGTAGAAAACCTTTCCGGTATTGACCTCCATGAGCTGCACATTATGATGGTAGTATTCACTGCATTCATCATCAAACGTGAAATTCAGTATTCCGATTACGTATACAGCCTTCAGTTCATAGTTCCATTCACCTTTACGTCCTTGTTCTCGTATAGGGAAAGTAGAATAATATATACTTCTATCCTTGAAGAACTGCTGTTCAGCTTTCTGCATTTCTATGAGGATTTTCTCGCCATCTTCATTTTCGCAGTATACATCGAAAACAGCGCGTCTGTCTTTTTCAGAGGTACCGATATGTTCGGTATTGAGATACTTCAAATCTTTAATGACTTCCTTACCGCCCAGCAGACTGTTAATAAAACTGATAAGCAGTTCTTTATTCATTTCTGTCCCGAACAGCATTTTAAATCCGAAATCCGTATATGGATTTACATATTTAGCTTCTATCATAATATCATTTGATTTTGTTATAAAATCAGTAAAGTTGTCACAGATACTTTATAGGGTAACTTATGTTCTCAAAGATAGGTATTTACTTGAAATAATGTTCTCTGTTTGCTGATTTTTTATTGCAATAGCTCTATAACTGGTCCATCCTTTCTTTATTTCGCCTGTATTAGTGGCTGCCTCCTAGGGTGTAATCATATTGATACTCATGTGAGTAACCATTCTATTTTCCGCCACGACAATTTTATCGGCTGTTTTTCAGCCGATAAAATAAAAATGTCCGCAAGAAAATATTTTTGTTTTAACATTCCGATTTATAAAAACATGGCAGGTGCGTGGTGCAATTTCCTTTCTCCTTGAAGGTCTGCTGTTATGTGCAGGGCAACCTGATAGGCCTGCTTCGCAAAACAGCATTCTCGTCCCGCTCCAGTGGTGTCAACAATTCATAAGGTACAATTAAAAGATGGTAATTATGTCCGTACACCACAGGGATATCTTTGTTTCAATTCCATAAGGTACAATTAAAAGATAAAGAATTTTTTCTTGAACTCCATATTATCGAAGTTTCAATTCCATAAGGTACAATTAAAAG
>UncleJesse_p2__coassemble_7140_pt1 | contig 3002 bp, 2 predicted proteins | sample UncleJesse_p2__metabat2_low_PE_025 | metagenome-assembled genome bin UncleJesse_p2 | reverse complement strand
ATTATCGGGAAGATTAGCGCACTTACAATCCTCCAATATATTAACTACAAAAATGAAAAGCCTATTGCCAGAGTTAAATATGCGCTATTTTAATTCCGCCAACAGGTATTTATCTTTTACAAATTGGGGTAAATTTACGAATAAAAGCAAAAATTGGAATATTAGACATTGTAACTTTCAGATTTTAATTGTACTTTTGTATATTATAGTAGGATAGTAACCTTAATAATACTATGAAGCGTTTTTTACTCACGATACTTATTGCTTTGTGTGCTGAAACCCCAATCCATGGGCAATCGCGAAGGATTGCACGAACTGGTATTGACCGATGCATCGGGTAAGGGTATCTGTATTCGTACCGAAGGAAATGTGTCGTTCTCGGCTTTGCGTTATACGGATGAAGACTTGATGAATACCAATCACATGCGGGAATTGAAAAAACGTCCGTACATTGTACTGCACTTAGACGCTGCCTTGCGGGGTGTAGGTAATGCCAGCTGCGGCCATGATGTAGATACATTGCCCGAATACCAGATATCAGAACAACCGGTGTCGTACAAATTGGTATTCAGCTCTTATGGAGTTGCAACACGTTGAGTAGCTTTACTTTTGTAAAAACAGATTGTATGAAAAAAATATCATTATTGTGCATGTTCTTGGCAGCCAGCTTATGGGTGGCTGCCCAAGAACCATGTCCCAAGGTGATCCCTGCCATCCAACAATGGGAAGGAGGTAAGGGTAACCTGAAATTATCGACCCAAGGTCGTGTAGTGATTCATCCCTCTGCAGAAGCTGAGTTAAAGCATACGGCTTTGTTACTGGTGGATGATTTAAAAGAACTATTGGGATGGAATTATTCGTTGTATAGGGGGAAACCGGCCAAGGGAGATATCGTGCTTTCTCTCTCTAAACCTGATGCGCAATTGGGTACGGAAGGTTATGTGATGTCAGTTGGTCGTCAGGTGTCATTGTCGGCCTCTTCGGTCAAAGGTGTGTTTTGGGGTACCCGTACATTGTTGCAAATTTTACATCAGCAGAATGGGGTAGTGCCGAAGGGGGTTGCCAAAGATTACCCTCAATTCCCCAATCGAGGATTTATGCTGGATGTGGCACGTAAATTCTTTACTCTCGATTATCTGAAGCAGACTATCAAAGTGCTTTCTTTCTATAAGATGAATGAGTTTCAGATACACTTGAACGACAACGGCTTCTCACAGTTTTATGGAGATGACTGGAACCGTACTTATGCTGCTTTCCGTCTGGAAAGTGATCGTTTTCCGGGACTCACGGCCAAGGATGGTTCTTATACCAAAGAGGAATTTACTGAACTCCAACGTTTAGGTATGGCTTATGGAGTAAATGTCATTCCTGAAATCGATGTGCCGGCTCATTCTTTGGCTTTCACCCATTATAAGCCAGATATAGCCAGTACAGAGTATGGTATGGATCACCTGGATTTATACAAAAAGGAAACTTATGCTTTTGTAGATTCGCTGTTGGATGAATATCTTGGAGGCGAACAGCCGGTATTTGTCGGACCTGATGTGCACATCGGAACAGACGAGTACAATAAGAAAGAAGCTGAACAATACCGTTATTTTACCGACCGCTATTTAAAATTGATAGAACAGTATGGTAAGGCACCTCGTATGTGGGGAGGCTTGAAATGGCTGCCTGGTAAGACTCCGGTAAAGGCGAAAGGCGTTACGGTAAATGCTTGGTCGTATGACTGGGTAGATCCGGTAGTTTCATTGCAGGACGGATATGAATTGATCAATTCGTGCGACAGGTATCTGTATATCGTACCAGCTGCCGGATACTATCGGGATTTCTTAGATCATAAATGGCTGTACGAAACTTGGAATCCCTGGATTATAAACCAAAAGCAAACTCTGCCAGAGAGTACTCCAGGTGTGTTGGGAGCTATGTTTGCTGTATGGAATGATAAGTGTGGCAATGGTATCTCCGAGCAGGATGTACATCTGCGTTCGTTCCCAGCTATTCAGGTGTTGGCTGAAAAATTGTGGAAGGGAAAGAATGAACAGGTTCCCTACGAAGACTTTGAGGCTTTGTGCAAGCTGTTGCCCGAAGCACCAGGTGTGAATTTGTTGGCACGTATCTCAGGCGATAGTTGTCTGACTCCTGTAGGCCAGGTCTTGACTTTAAATGGTACAGATTCGGTGGCAACTGCATTGCAAGAAGTGGGATATCCGTATGCTGTGTCGTTCAAAATCTGTCCCGACCTGAAGTCGCCCATGAGCACGGTATTGTTTAAGGGACCGCATTCTGTAGTTTATGCCAATTGGGAAAATACAGGACGGTTTGCATTTAGTCGCGACGGCTATACCTTCGTATTCCAATCGTATCGTTTGCCCGAAAATGTATGGACGGATATTCGTATAGAAGGTGATTATAAGGGAACTTCTCTCTATGTGAACGGTAAGTTGCAAGAGCGTTTGGAAGGGCGTACGATGAAAGTTTATCGTCGACAGTATAATCGTATGGAATTTATGGAGTATCAGGAAACGCTGATTTTCCCGTTGCAACAAATCGGTGACAAGTTAAACGGCTTTAAAGGTAAGATTCAAGACGTAAAATGTACGCAAGGTAAATAAATCATTGTGCTCGTTAAAATAGTTAAGCCCTAACCTGAACGGAAAAAGAACGGTTCGTTCTTAAGGTGTTCGGGTTAGGGCTTTCTATTTGCGATGTGTCGTATTTCTATGATTGTAATTTGCAGTTATTTGATGCGAAATGGTCTTAGGAGAGCTTCTTTGACTCCTGCGATGCTATCGTCGAAATGAATGCCATGCTTCTGGACGGAGGTGCAGCCCATTGACAAATTTCTTTCCTGATCCAATGTTGTCCTAAACGTTTTTCGATAAAAACAAAAAAAGGAAGTAAAGCTAAGGTAGAATGAACTACCTTAGCAAAGAGAACCACCTCTTTTACTTCCTATGGCAAATATAACATTTTTCGCACAAGCAATCGGTAGACTTCCG
>UncleJesse_p2__coassemble_3371_pt1 | contig 6274 bp, 6 predicted proteins | sample UncleJesse_p2__metabat2_low_PE_025 | metagenome-assembled genome bin UncleJesse_p2 | reverse complement strand
ACAGGCTCCTTCAAACGGATTTCTTTCTTCTTTCGTCCCATTTTATTTCCTTTCTTTTCTGATGTTAATATATTCTTTTATCACTGATTATCAAGCATTTAGCTTGCGATACAAAGATAATACAACGAGGGACAAAAACGAGACAAAAGTGGGTAAACAATCCGCTAATTTAGGAAAGAATAACGAACCAATCCAAAATCGGCTTTCATTCCTAACAGACTGTAAATCAGTGATATTACATCACCTTACTATCCTTTCATTTCCGATGGTTAGACCCGCTTGGGATAATTGGTGGTTACTTTATCTTCTTCCACGGTACTTTTAACATAAGAATAGAGGGTGTATATGTTTTTAACGACATCTATCCTATTTTCTATAAAATCAGTTCTTACCATATTCATTTGAGTACTGCATTAAGCACAAAAATACATAAAGTCCACAAATGATACATTCTTCAAAGACTATATTTTTGAGCATACCATAACATAATGATTAGGAAACCGTTCTTTTTCATTAATCCACTTCTATCCTGCAGTTATTTCAAAGTTTTTCTTAACTTTAAGGCAAACCATCAGGAAGAAAAACAAATGAATAGAAAAGGTATCATAGGAGCAATTATAGGAGACATCGCAGGTTCCCGCTTCGAATGGAACAACTGCAAGTCCACCCAATTTGAGTTTTTCACGCCAGCCTGCCGTTTCACCGACGATTCTGTAATGACAATAGCAGTAGCCGACTGGCTGACGAACCATAACGATTTGAGTGAAACCATGCACAAATGGGGAAACCATTATCCGCATGCCGGATATGGGGGCATGTTCCGCAGATGGCTGTCCAGCATGTCTCCCGAAACTCGTAAACCCTACAACAGCTTTGGCAACGGCTCGGGCATGCGGGTCAGTCCGTGTGGATTCTATGCCCGATTCATCGAAGAAGCACTCGATTTGGCAAGACAGTCGGCCGAAGTTACCCACAATCACCCGGAAGGAATTAAAGGAGCTCAGGCTATCGCCTCTGCAATCTTTCTGGCCCAAAAGGGCGAAAGCAAACAAACGATTAAGGATTACATTGAAAAGACATTCGGATACGATTTGCATCGCACCCTCGATGAGATTCGACCGGACTACGATTTTGATGTGACTTGCCAAGGTTCCTGCCCTGAAGCGATTCTGGCATTCCTCGAAAGCAATGATTACGAATCGGCTATACGGCTGGCTATATCGTTGGGCGGTGACAGTGACACCATAGCATGTATGTCGGGAGGAATAGCAGCTGCATTCTACGGCGTTCCGGATGAGCTTATCGGGCAAGCCAAAGCTTTTCTGGACAGTAATATGACAGGGGCAATCCATGCATTCGAAATGGCAATCTCCGACAGATAACTCCAAACCCCTTAACCCACATTAACTCTAAAACATGGAAATATTAACCGATAAGATACGCGGATGCCTTGTTGGCGGTGCCATAGGCGATGCATTGGGATACAGTGTAGAGTTCATGGCTTATCCTTCCATCATCAGACAATATGGTTCCGACGGCATCACCAGCTTCACACTGGAAGACAATTTGGCTCTGTTTTCTGACGATACCCAAATGACACTCTTTACAGCAAACGGTCTGCTGAATGGAATAGTACGTAATAATTGTTTACATCAGCAATCTTCGCTGATAGATAACATCGGCAATGCGTATATCGACTGGTATAAGACGCAGCTCAGACAAAACTACAGGATACCGGAAAACGAACGGAACTGCTGGTTGAGCGGTATTCCCCAATTGTATGCTTTACGGGCTCCTGGGAATACTTGCCTGACGGCCATCCAGCAACGGATAAACGGTTCGAAAGTTGAGAATAACAGTAAAGGTTGCGGGGGAATCATGCGCATTGCTCCAATTGCATTGGCATTCGACAAATGTCCATCGGATAACGCACAGGAAATATTTAATTATCAGTCTAATATCATCCAGTTGGCTTGCGAGGCTGCCAGACTTACACATCTGCATCCTTTGGGATTTCTGCCTGCCGGACTCATGGCATTCCTTTTATACAAGATTCTGCACAGTCCGGACGCAATTACGCCCCAATGGATAAAATCGACTGTTTTCGAAGGGTTATGGTATCTGGATAATACGGTTGATTCTGTCCGCGGAGTTACCTACAAGCAGTTATACCACAAGGAACTGGACGAACTGAATATCATGACACTCCGTACTGTCAAGCTAGCCGAAGAAGCGGATAATGATGCGGATGCCATCAAAAAATTAGGTCAAGGATGGACGGCTGACGAGGCCTGGTACATAGTACTTTATTGCTGCATCCGTCATCTGGACAGCATACATGATGCAATCATTGCGGCTGTCAACCACGACGGCGACAGCGACTCTACCGGTGCCATAGCAGGCAATATCATGGGAGCTATCCATGGCTACCAGAGCATCAAAAACCAAAACCTTTTCTGTCCTGCAGGCCACAAACTTGAAACTACACTTGAGTTGCTGGATGTTATCCTGACCATATCGGACAATTTGGCCATCGTACAAAATACAGGTCAGCTTACAAAGCCAAAGATACTCCGACTTCTGGAACGATACTGCCCAAGCAAACACTAATCTGATGATGCTTTCGTGCTTCAGCATTGCAAAGATAAACTTGCGGCACAAAAATGAGGTATCTTTGTCTTATGAGTACCGCAAGTTTATCTCACTTATGAGAAAGGCAGAAAGTACTATCTGCTATGCTTCCGACTGCACTCCGGACACTCTCCCTTGATAACAAAGGATACGGAACGCAACGTGAATCCTTGCTGCAACCGCAAATCGGGCAAAGGAATATCGTCCATGCAAAACGATTTCCGGCACGACTCGCAATAGAAATGGATATGGGCATCGGCATGATTGCAGACTGTTTTGCTGTTGCATGGTTCATAATTCAGAACACCACGTCCGTCTTCGAAAGCATGCACGATATCGTGCTCCAGGAACAAGGTCAGTACGCGGAATATACTGGACTTGTCCATCGTTTCCAGCAGATTTTCCAAGTCGGGCAGACTCATAGGCCTGCACGATTCCTTGAGTGCCTTCAGTACAAGGATCCTGTTGGCTGTAGGCTTTACACCTTTCAGCTCCAGCCATGTTATCAATTCATTCTGTTCCATCCTGTCATAGCTTAACACTTTGCAAAGGTAGCTATCTTATCCTAACGAGCAAATTTGCCGTCTGATGTTTTTATGCAACCGGGTTGCATTGTGCATAGCCTTCTGCTGAATGCAACCCGGTTGTACGTTTTCGAGTTTATTTTTGCAGCATAAAAAATAAAACGAAACAAATTATGACAACAAGCCATCAGCATCACGGGCATGAACACAATCATGCACACCATCATGCCCACAGTAGGGCAAAAGGAAAAATCATCCTCATCCTGCTGACTGCCCTGCTACTTGCAGGAGCTATGATAATAGAGAAAAAAACGGCGTTGTCCACCGGACAACTGCTATTGGTTTATCTGATACCCTACCTGCTTGCCGGATACGGAACGCTGAAAGAAGCATGCGAAGGTATCGCACACGGCGACTGGTTCAACGAACACTTCCTGATGTCGGTCGCCACACTGGGAGCTCTCGGCATAGGTTTTCTGCCCGGTGCAGAAACAGAATTTGCGGAAGCTGTATTTGTGATGCTCTTCTTCCAGGTTGGTGAGCTTTTCGAAGGCTATGCCGAAGGTAAGAGCCGCGACAGTATCTCACATCTTATGAATATCCGTCCCGATGTCGCAAACGTTGAACGAGAAGGGAAAGTACGGTCTGTTTCACCTGACGAAGTACAGTCAGGAGAAATCATTCTCATAAAACCGGGCGAAAAAGTCCCTCTGGACGGAATCGTCATAGAAGGGGCCTCAGCCCTGAATACCCTTGCACTGACGGGCGAAAGTCTGCCACGGGAGCTGGCTGTGGGCGATGAAGTACTGTCTGGCTGCATTAACCTGACAGGAGTTCTCCGCGTAAAAACCACCAAGACTTACGGCGAGAGTACGGTTTCTAAAATCATCCGTCTGATAGAAAATGCCGATGCCAGCAAGTCACGCAGCGAAGCCTTCATCACACGCTTTGCACGGGTATATACGCCTATTGTAGTAGCTGCAGCCATGCTGCTCGCCTTTATCCCTCCGCTGTTCTCTCAGGTCGCCTACATCGAAGCCTTCCCCGTATGGCTTCATCGTGCCCTTATCTTTCTGGTTGTATCTTGTCCATGTGCGCTGGTTATCAGTGTTCCGCTCACTTACTTCGGCGGATTGGGAGGAGCTTCCCGCAAAGGGATTCTCATAAAAGGCAGTAACTATATGGATGCGCTGGCAAAGGTGGACAGCATCGTATTCGACAAGACCGGTACACTCACCCACGGAGAGTTTGCAGTAGAAGCTGTTCATCCCAGTGACTTCAGCGAACAGGAACTGCTGCATCTGGCCGCCCACGTAGAGCATTTCACCAGTCACCCGATAGGCGAAGCATTACGTTCGGCTTTTCCGGATGAGGCGAACGACGGTTGCAGTATAACAGATGTAGAAGAGATTGCCGGACAGGGCATCCGGGCTAAGGTGGAAGGCCGGACAGTATGTGTAGGAAACTCGAAGATGATGGAAAGCATCGGTGCAGAATGGCATGACTGCCACCGGACGGGTACCATTATCCATGTAGCTGTAGACGGGAAATATGCCGGACACATCGTTATCAATGACCGGATTAAGGAAGACAGCGTCCAGGCGATAGCCCTACTAAAACAACAAGGAGTACAACAACTGGCCATGCTTACGGGCGACCGCAAAGCGGTAGCGGCTGATGTTGCTCAGAAGCTGGGCATAGCAATCTGGCACGCCGAACTGCTGCCTGCTGGAAAAGTGGAATACGTGGCACAGATGCTTGCTGCTAAAACTGAGGGCAAAACGCTGGCTTTTGTAGGCGACGGCATAAACGACGCACCGGTACTGAAACGTGCCGATGTGGGTATCGCCATGGGAGGACTTGGCAGCGATGCCGCTATCGAGGCTGCCGACATTGTCTTGATGGACGACAAACCTTCTAAGATAGCTACTGCCATAAGTGTATCCCGACGCACCATCCGCATAGCCCGCCAGAATGTATGGCTGGCCATCGGCATTAAAGTTGCAGTGCTTTTGCTTGCTGCCATAGGACTTGGAACAATGTGGATGGCAGTCTTTGCCGATGTGGGTGTAACCGTACTGGCCGTACTGAATGCAATGCGGGCTCTGAAAGTCTGAAATGGCTGTCCATAGACCTACCCCGTAAATTTAGCGATAAACAGATAGTGATAATACCAATAAAATTCTGAACTTTGCACTCAGGTATATCCTTTCAGGAAAATAGAAATCTCTAAACCATCCAATTAAGATATGATAAAAGCAATTTTCTTTGACATTGACGGCACGCTGGTAAGCTTTGACACACACCGTATTCCCTCTTCTGCAGCCGAAGCCATAAAAAAGGCAAAAGATAAAGGAATCAAAATTTATATTTCTACCGGCCGCCCTTATTCATTGATAAACAACATTGATGAAATAAAGCATCTGATAGACGGATATATAACAACAAACGGAGCCTATTGTTTCTCGGGCAATGAAGTAATCTCTTGTACACCTATTCCGCAGGAGGATGTCCTTACGGTAATAAAATATTCGGATAACATGGGCTTTCCTTGTATGGTAGTGGGCGAAAAGGATTTGACTATGTATAACAGCAACGAATGTACCGACCGTATATTCCACCAGATGCTGAACGTTCATAACTTAAGGGAAGACAACCAGTTGGACAGCATTCTGAAACAGCGCATATTGCAGCTCACTCCTGTCATCTCGGAAGACGAAGAGAAACAGATTATGCCTTTCTTGAAAGGAAGTGCATCTTGCCGTTGGTATCCGGAGTTTGCCGATATTACAGCTACGAATCCCAATAAAGGGAATGGACTACTGGATATTATCCGTTATGAAGGTATAGGTATTGAAGAAACAATGGCTTTTGGCGACGGCGGAAACGACATCTCCATCATTCAGAAAGCAGGCATAGGTGTAGCAATGGGCAATGCCAATGAGATATTGAAAAAATCTGCCGATTATGTAACTTCTTCTGTAGAAAATGATGGAGTCAGCAAAGCGCTCGAATATTTTATATTTAAGGCATAAACGAAAAAAGGCTTCCGTTTTGGAAGCCTTTTTAGTGATCCGCCTGGGGCTCGAACCCAGGACCCCAACATTAAAAGTGTTGTG
>UncleJesse_p2__coassemble_1936_pt1 | contig 11013 bp, 8 predicted proteins | sample UncleJesse_p2__metabat2_low_PE_025 | metagenome-assembled genome bin UncleJesse_p2 | reverse complement strand
TACAATGAATACTAATAGTAACTCTTATACTATCATTTATGCTTCGGTAATGGTTATTATCGTAGCATTCTTGCTGGCTTTCGTAAACTCTTCACTGCGCGACCTGCAGGGCAAGAACGTAGAGCTGGATACTAAGAAACAGATTCTTTCTTCACTGGGTATCAGAGAAGTACAGGATGCTGAAGCTGAATTTGCCAAAGTAGTGAAAGCCGACATGGTAGTTGCCGAAGACGGTTCACTGACTGAGTACGAAGGCAAGTTTGTAACTGCTTACGAAAAAGAATTCAAGGAAAACGGACGTGCACACGTATTTGTATGCGAATTGGACGGACAGACTAAATATGTAGTTCCTGTTTACGGTGCCGGTCTTTGGGGTGCTATCTGGGGCTATGTATCACTGAACGAAGACAAGAATACCGTTTACGGTACTTACTTCTCTCACGCTTCAGAAACTCCGGGTCTGGGTGCTGAAATCGCTACAGAACACTTCCAGGATGAATTCAAGAACAAACAGGTTCTGGAAGGTGAAAGCATTGCCTTGAGCGTAGTAAAGAACGGTAAAGTGGAAAATCCTGATTTCCAGGTTGACGGTATTTCAGGTGGTACTATCACATCAAACGGTGTGGATGCCATGTTGAAAGGCTGTATGGCTCACTATACCAAATTTTTAACATCTAAATAATAGGAGGAGATAATTACAATGGGAAGTTTATTTTCAGCTAAAAACAAAGAAGTATTTTCTACTCCGTTAAGCATGAACAACCCTGTTACCGTACAGGTATTGGGTATCTGTTCTGCGCTGGCCGTTACCTCTAAGCTGGAACCGGCTATCGTGATGGGTCTTTCTGTAACAATCATTACTGCATTCTCTAACGTAGTTATCTCTTTGTTGCGTAAGACTGTTCCTAACCGTATCCGTATCATCGTGCAGCTGGTAGTTGTAGCTGCGCTGGTAACAATCGTGAGCGAACTTTTGAAAGCATTTGCATACGATGTAAGCGTACAGCTGTCTGTATACGTAGGTTTGATCATTACCAACTGTATCCTGATGGGACGTCTGGAAGCATTTGCCATGGCCAATGGTCCTTGGGAATCTTGTCTGGACGGTATCGGTAACGGTTTGGGTTATGCCAAAATCCTGGTTATCGTAGCATTCTTCCGCGAATTGCTGGGTTCTGGTACACTGCTGGGCTTCAATATCCTGAACCACCAGTGGCTGAAAGACCTGGGTTATGTTAACAACGGTTTGATGCTGATGCCTCCTATGGCTCTTATCATCTGTGCATGTCTGATCTGGTATCAGCGTGCTAAGCACAAAGAGTTGCAGGAAAAATAATATAGGGTGTTGAATCAGAATTATTAATTAAATAACATGGAACATTTATTAAGTTTATTCGTCCGCTCTATCTTTGTGGACAACATGATATTTGCGTTCTTCCTGGGTATGTGTTCGTACCTGGCTGTATCAAAGAACGTAAAGACTGCCCTTGGACTTGGTATCGCCGTGACTTTCGTGCTTGTGGTGACGCTTCCTGTAAACTATTTGCTGCAGACTAAAGTACTTGCTGCAGATGGTATCCTGGGCATCGACCTGAGCTTCTTGAGCTTTATTCTTTTCATTGCCGTAATTGCGGCTATCGTACAGTTGGTAGAAATGATCGTTGAACGCTTCAGCCCTTCGCTGTATGCTTCACTGGGTATCTTCCTGCCGCTGATTGCCGTTAACTGTGCCATCATGGGTGCTTCACTGTTCATGCAGCAGCGCATCACACTGGCTCCGTCTGATCCTAAATTCATCGGTGGTGTAGCCGACGCTATTTCTTACGCACTGGGTTCAGGTATCGGCTGGTTGCTGGCTATCGTTGGTCTGGCTGCTATCCGCGAAAAAATGGCTTACTCTGACGTGCCTGCTCCATTGAGAGGTTTGGGTATCACATTCATCACTGTAGGTCTGATGGCGATGGCATTTATGTGTTTCTCTGGTTTGAACATCTAATAAAGAAAGGAATAAGACAATGGATATGAATTTTATTTTAGCGAGCATTGGAGTATTCCTTGTGACTATTCTGGTGTTGGTTGTAATCCTTCTGGTTGCTAAAAATTTCCTTGTTGCTTCTGGTAAAGTGAAGGTGACAGTAAACGGCGAAAACCAGTTGGAAGTTGAATCGGGTTCTACACTGCTCAACACACTGGCTGTGAACAATGTGTTCCTTCCTTCTGCCTGCGGTGGTAAAGGTTCTTGTGGACAGTGTAAATGTCAGGTTGTAGAAGGCGGTGGTGAAATCCTTCCTTCAGAAGTGAGCCACTTCAGCCGCAAACAGCAGAAAGACCACTGGCGTCTGGGTTGCCAGGTGAAAGTTAAAAGTGACATGGCCATCAAGGTTCCTGAATCTGTAATGGGTGTTAAGGAATACGAATGTACAGTTATTTCTAACAAGAACGTGGCTACCTTTATCAAAGAGTTCAAAGTGCAGTTGCCTAAAGGCGCTCACATGGACTTCATCCCAGGTTCTTACGCTCAGATTAAGATTCCTAAATTCGAAATGGATTACAACAAGGATATCGACAAGAGCCTCATCGGTGACGAATACTTGCCAGCTTGGGAAAAATTCGGTTTGTTTGGCTTGAAATGTAAGAACCCGGAAGAAACTATCCGTGCTTACTCTATGGCCAACTACCCTGCAGAAGGTGACGTGTTCATGCTTACAGTACGTATCGCTACTCCTCCGTTCAAGGCTGACAAGAGCGGATTCATGGATGTAAATCCGGGTATCGCTTCTTCATACATCTTTACACTGAAACCAGGTGACAAAGTATTGATGAGTGGTCCTTACGGAGACTTCCACCCAATCTTCGATTCTAAGAAAGAAATGATCTGGGTAGGTGGTGGTGCCGGTATGGCTCCTCTTCGTGCACAGATTATGCACATGACTCGCACACTGCACACTACAGACCGCGAGCTGCACTACTTCTACGGTGCTCGTGCCCTGAACGAAGTGTTCTATCTGGAAGATTTCATTGCTTTGGAAAAAGACTTCCCGAACTTCCACTTCCACTTGGCTTTGGACCGTCCGGACCCAGCAGCAGATGCAGCTGGTGTAAAATATACAGCCGGATTCGTTCATCAGGTGATGCTGAACACTTACCTGAAAGACCACGAAGCTCCAGAAGACATCGAATACTACATGTGTGGTCCTGGTCCGATGTCGAAAGCTGTTGTCGCAATGTTGGATAGCCTCGGCGTAGAGGAATCTTCTATCATGTACGACAACTTCGGTGGATAATTCCGGTGATGAGCCGCAATTATATTTTTGGTACAAATAATGAAACCTCCGGGAGCAATTCCGGAGGTTTTTTTGTGCACATACGGTTCGGCGGAATCCTGTGACGATATAAAAAATGAGCACATTATGTTATGCTGATACACCGAAGACTATGCCCATTTCCTGAAACGCTCGGAAAGCTGGATACAGCTGTTCGACTCAGAAACCGGTTTTGTGCGCCCCAAGGACAAGAACGGCAACTGGGTTACCCCGTTCGACCCGTACCATACCCCGGGATTCACCGAAGGAAACTCGTTCAACTACACCTGGTTTGTACCCCACACCCCCGAAAAGCTGGTCCTGCAAATGGATAACCGCCCCTGAAACACCGGCAGACAATATGAAATTCTCCGTCTCTGTGGAGTAAGAACCTAAAAAAAGAGTCATAGCAAAGCACACCGTCGAACCGTGCAATGCCATGACTCTTTTCTTATTGAAGCGACAACCGCCTTACCGGGTTATCGTTATTTTCTGAATGCTTCCCCGCAGGAAATTCTTTACCGAATCAACTGTCTCGGCATCCGTACCCTTATCTACCTTCAGTGTAAGAGCTTCATTCTGAACCGGTTTCATCTTGATAAGAATCACCCCGTTCTTGTCCGTCACACCGTATTCGCCCAGCTTGCTTTTATCCTTAATCACTTTAATCAACTCGATTTGTTTGGGATTGATAGCAGCAAATTCCTTCTCGCCGATTCTCTTTCCGTCGACAAATACAGCCACATCCTTGGGCAGAGCAGAAACAGAAGGCGATGCGGCATCCGTCTTTGGCTTCTCCAGACGGAAAGTAACCGGTACAGTAAATTTCACCGGTACAGCCCTTCCACGCTGGCGACCCGGTTTCCATTTCGGCATCAGCTTGAGCACCCTAACCGCCTCGGCATCCAATGAAGGCGAAACACTGCGCATAATTTCTATATCCGATATACTTCCATCCTTGCATACAACGAAGCGGGCAATGACACGTCCTTCCACTTTTCCCTGCAAGGCATCAGCCGGATATTTGATATTTTGGGCAATGAATTTCATGAGCTCACTCATGCCGCCCGGATACTCCGGCATTTCCTCCACCACCGTAAAAACCGGTTCCACCGTATTGTTTTTTACACCAGTCTGAGGCTGTTGCGCAGATTCAGGTCCGTTCTTTTCATTTTTTGCCACCTCTTCGGCCTTATACCATTTTACTTGTGACGCCGATTCAGGTTCCGGTTTTTCATAGCCTACTACCACGATTTCGTCTGTCTGTGTGGTCTCTTCAAACATTTTGATTTTAGCTTTCATGACAGAACTGCCTTCAGCAGGAGAAACCACAAGCGAGCAACTTTGCAGACCTATGAATGAAATAACGATGACCGAACCTTGGGGAGCCTCCAAAGTGAACTTACCGTTCTCATCGCTTAGCGTACCGGTTGTAGTATTCCGGATAATGACCGATGCGCCTATAATAGGCTTCCCGTTAGCATTATCCACCACGGTACCCTCCACACGCACCGTGTTTTCGGACGGTACGACAGACATTTCCGGCCGGTTGGTTTCCTGAATTGCCGGAAAATCACTAACTTTGACACTTGAAATCTCGTCACTTACAGCAGAGATTTCGGGACGGGCAAAAGCAGCCACAGCGACGGCTGCAACCGGCAGTACGTAGAAGTACTTGGCGCGTGCCCACGGATTTGATCTTTTTTTCAACATCATAGTGATACGCTTTTTAAGTTTGCTGTGATTAAAGCTGTTGGCGATTGAGTAGAGCCTTGAGCCGACAGCTTTTTTTATTAATAACATTTGATATTGTCTGATGTCCACGCCCTCGCGGATGACGGTTTCGTCCGCCTCGAATTCGTGCGTGTTCTGCAGTTCGGCTTTCAGAAGCCATGCCGCAGGATTGAACCACTGCAACAGGATGCAGCAGTCGGCAATGAGCAAGTCGATGGAATGCCGGTTACGTACGTGCGCCAGTTCGTGCCGCAGAATCTCGGTGCCGTTTTCCTGCAAGTCGCGGCGCGAAATCACGATATGATTCATCCAGCTGAACGGTGCCAGCTCCTCCTCGGTAACGGAGAGAACCACCTTCGTCGTGCACTCCGGCAGATAGTCCGTCAGCTTCTCCTTTTTCCCCCTGCGGGTGATGCCCCTGATTTTTCTGAACACCCAGACATTCCGTATCGCAAAAAATAAGATGCCCGCCACGTAGACCAGCAAAGCCGCAGCGATACCCTGCTCCAGCAGACCGGGAGCCTCGTCGGTTTCGGGTGCGGCAATTGCGGCACTAGCCAAAACCTCCTCCAGTACGACAGTCGGGTAGACCGTATCGGCAGCCGGCTGCTCCAGACTGATTCTTGCCAGCGGCAGCACCGCCGCCAGTGCCAGCAGGCCCAAAAGCGCAAAGCGGTTGAAGCGATGGAACGTTTCGCGGCTCATCAGCAGTTTGTAGAACAGGTAGAACACCGCCAGACAGACGGCCGACTTGATGATATAGACCAGAAATGTGCTCATAATATTCGTATAAAAAGGTTATATGGCGGCTGTGTCAAGCCTTGTCTTTCCCGTTTTCCACCTGCCGGATAAGCTCCTTCAGCTCGTCCACGGAGATGTTCTCCTCACGCACCAGCGACGACACGGCATTGAGAAACGAATTGTTAAAATACTTGCTGATGACACCTTTCAGCGTACCCGTGCTGAAGTCCTCCCGGCTCACCGTGGCATAATACTGATAGGAATTGCCGTAAGCCTTGTGCGCCAGGTATCCTTTTTCTTCCAGCCCCCTTACAATGGTAGAGAGGGTATTGAAATGCGGTTTCGGGTCGTCGTAGAACGGAAGGAGTTCTTTCACAAACAACGGCCCCTTTTCCCAAAACAGGTTCATTATTTCCTCTTCCTTGGTAGTGAGTTTTTTCATAAGGCACTTGTTTAATTTGCTGTTGCTGCAAATAAACTAAATTATTTAGTTTGGTAACTATGTTTTCTAGTTAATTAAGTTTAATGGGGTTGTACTTTCTTTTCAGGGGGTGTAATGGGGTGTTTGCATCGGGGGGACGGTGTGTTGCCGGTTTATCATTGAAAAGAGGAGCTTGCGGCATTGCTGTGTGGAAGGTTTGTCAAAGGTGTGCGGAGGGTTGGGCATTGGAGAGAGGAAGGGGGGAGGTAGGGGGGATTTTGCTGCCCAAGAACATAGTGATGGTTTCAACGGGATATTGGGTCTTATGACGGTTCAATAACTCAAGATAAGATGGCAGAAAAGATAGAAGTCAGTAATTGCTCCATTAATATCTATTCAACAAAAGATATGTGTAGTCAGCAAGATCTTATGTATTCATATTATAAGTACTGTTGAGATATATCCAATATAAAGTCGTTTTTCAACACATATTTGTCAGATAATCATTATAATCAGAATAGGTTTTCGATTATAATGGTTATTTTTGTTTTTGAAAACATATTATAGTTTGAAGGTAGTTCTAGCAGAAAAGAAACGTATCAATCAATGGTTGGCAGAACAATTGGGATAAGATTCAGGAACTGTTTCAAAATGGTGCACTAACACTATGCAACCTAGCTTAGAGATATTAATCAAGATTGCTGAGTGTTTAGACGTAGATGTGAAAGATTTACTTTGATCGATAAAGTAATAGCCTTGTGATTTCTGTTTTAGTATAGTGTTTAAATATTCATAAAAAGAGCTTATGATAATAAATGATATAAATATCCTTTTCCGTAGAGTGTTTGCAAAAGCGGATTCTTTTAATAACGCAGAAAAAACTTCTGATATAGATAAGGAAGTTAGTGACATTATATGTCATCAACTTCCCTCAATATTCAATAAATTTTTAGGTAAAGTTTCAGCTCATTATATAATAAAAGGATCGGTAGGAGTAGGAAGAGCTACAAAAACACCTTGGATTGCTATTATGGATAAGGATATAACTCATACCACTCGTGAAGGTGTGTATTTGGTATTTCTGTTATCAGCAGATTATAAACATGTTTATTTAACTCTAAATCAAGGAACAACTGTCCCTGGTCAGTTCGGACCAAGGCTGGGAATAAGAGATATAACCAGAAACACTCAACTTATCAGAGGTATTTTAAATAAAAGAAATGACTTTTTAAAGCAAGATGGGGATGCGAATATTGCTGATGAAAGATATAGGGCTGGAGCTATTTATTATACATTGTGGAATATAGAAGATGAAGAAAAAGGTCTTAAACTTTTAAACTTATACCTTGAAATTTATAAAGAATATAAAGAGATAAAATATTCAGAAAAGACTCCTATGACAAATAATATAAATAACAGTACTATTGTTAACACAAAATTCCGTTCCTATATAACTGCCATCAAAACAAAACCTTTTCTTTTGCTGGCTGGTATTTCAGGTACAGGTAAGAGCCGCATTGTTCGTGAACTAGCCCGTGCATGTTGGGATGAAGATTCCATGGAATATAAAGCCCAGAAGCCTAAGAATTTTGAAATGATTCAGGTAAAACCGAATTGGCATGATTCTACTGAACTTATGGGCTATGTAAGTCGTGTCAGTGGAACTCCTATATATGTGATTGGCGATTTCTTAAGATTTATCACACAGGCTTGGGAGAATTTGGATGTGCCTTATTTTCTATGTCTGGATGAAATGAACCTTGCACCAGTAGAACAATATTTTGCAGAATTTCTTAGTGTAATAGAATCTCGTAAAAGTAATGAAGACGGTACGATTACAACAGATCCTATTTTAAAGAAAAGTAAGGAGGATTGGTATCGGGTATTAACTGCTGAACTGGCAGGAAGCAATGAAACATTGAGGACTCAATTTTTGGAAGAAGGTATCACCATTCCACAAAATTTAATTGTAATAGGTACGGTAAACATGGATGAAACAACTTTCTCTTTCTCACGAAAGGTGCTCGACCGTGCTATGACCATAGAAATGAATGAAGTGGATTTATATTCCGGACTGGATAGTAAATACGAACGCATCGGCAAATTAAACAGTGATATGCTAATAGGTACAGCCGTAGAAGGTGTGGATGTATATGCCGATAACAAGGAAGTTTGTGATAAAGTGTTGAGCTATTTGCAAGCTGTAAATGATGTACTCAACGGCACATCATTCAAGATTGCCTATCGTACACGAAACGAGTTTTTGCTTTATGTGGTAAACAATTTACCTTACAATGTGGATGAGAATGGGAACGAATTTAGTGAGGATGAGGTTATAGCAACTGCATTGGACGAAATAACAAGCATGAAAATTCTGTCGCGCATCGAAGGTGAGGCTACAAAGTTCAAAAATTCGCTTCTTGAAAGATTGATGGCTACTATTGAATCGCAATTGTTGGCATTGACCGGAGATGAAAAGAAGATAGAATCTATCTCCATAGCCAAACTGAAAGCAATGCAAGAACGACTAACATTATCTGGCTATACAAGTTTCTGGGATTAAAACAGGCAAATATTTGTAAGAAAAGATGGAACTGCTTACTATAAGACATAGAGATTTTAAAATGATTGTCGAATGCACAAAGTTCGATGACATTTGGCGCAAGGCAAAAATAAATGTGGGTGAAGAAAGCTTGTACTCCACTTATTCTTGGTCGGAAGGAGTAACATCTGTTATCCTGAGCAATACTGTTGAAGAACAAGTCGCGGTTGAGAATAATCAACAAGCTCCTGCCATTTTTTTTGACAATACCGATTATCCTATTTGGATAGAGTTTGAGGACTATGTAAAAAAAGCACAATTCGGTTCCATCCTTCAAAATGAAAACGAGAAGTTCACTTTTCGCAGACAGATATTGGCCGGTTTCCTGAATTATAGAAATGATGTCGGGCATAGTGAAATTCAAATTATATATCAGGTAGGAGCAGAAATCCGCAATTTTGTCTTTTCTTTTGATGTGTTGAGTACAAAACTTAACTATCACGAGCATTGGAGAGCTATTCTGGAAGATATTGAAAGGGAGTACAGAATGCTTTCACTGGATTATATGAGAAGGACTTTTCACGGCTTTTCTCCTGATATAAGTGGTGAAACCCCTGAAATAATTTGGTGGAGTGTCTTTTCCAATGAACAAAAGAAATTTATTCAAGCATGCAAAAATATTATTGACCGTCCAAGACACCGTTTGCATGGAAAGGAATCGTACAAACGTGCGGACAGACTGACATTTATCCCGTCGAATATAGAAAACGAGCTGGCTGAGCATAGAGCTGACAGCTCTCATTTATATCGTGTGGAGGAATATGTACGGACAAACGATACGCAGGAGAATAGATTCTTGAAATTCGCACTTAGGCAAATTGCTGATAAATATGAGGCCTTGAAAAAGCGTATAGAAGTGATAAAGAATGCGTCGGATGTAATGAAAAAGGATATGCAAGTTACATTGGAAGAGCTGAAACATTTGCAATGCAATCCTTTTTTTCGTACCGTAGGCAATTATAAAGGTATGAATCAAGAAAGTCTGGTTTTGCAAAAGGCAACCGGATATAGTCAGGTGTATCGTACATGGAATCTGCTCCAGCGTTCTTATTCTCTAAATGATGGTATATATCGGCTGCAAACCAAAGATATCGCAACACTTTATGAGATATGGTGTTTCATTGAAGTCAGCCATATTGTAAAAGATAAATTGCATTTGTCCGATGAAGATATAGACCATAGAAATCGTATGGAAATGAATGGCTTATTTACTTGGGACTTAGGTAAAGGAGAGCATTCACGTATTCTTTTTAAGAAAGACAATGTGGAATTGGCTGAACTCATTTACAATCCCAAAAGTTCGGAAAGTGAAAATAGCTCTGTTGGCATAAAAAATTTGGTCATCCCAACTGTTTCCCAAAAGCCGGATATTGTGTTGCAGCTTACCAAGAATGATTTGCAGAAAGGTATGAAAATGACTTACCTGTTTGATGCGAAATATCGTATTGATGGAAAAGATAAAAATGGTGTGGACGTACCACCGGAAGATGCAATCAATCAGATGCACAGATATCGCGATGCCATCTATTATAGGGATTATCAATCGAATGACTTGAAAAAAGAAGTTATAGGAGGCTATATTCTTTTTCCGGGTGACGGTGAGCCGGCGAGTGTCGCTGTATCTAAGTTTCGCAATACTATTGATGAAGTAAATATCGGTGCGTTTCCACTCCGTCCCAAAGACAAAAATAATCGGGCGCTTTTGGAAGATTTTATTGAAGAACTCATTCAAAACAAGTCATGTGAAACTATATCTAAAGTGATACCGCAAAAGGGTTCGTTATTGCAAGTGCCAAACCGTCTTCTTGTTGGTTTGGTCGGGAACAGTTCTCGACCTGGATATACGCAAAGCTTCCTTGACGGTAATGCCACATTATATTACACAGGGCCCAAATTTCCGACAACCATTTCACTGCATAATCTTCATTATTTTATACCTTATATAAAAGGTGAAGGTATTCGTGATATATATGAAATTATCCGTATAAGAACTATAACGGGTAAAGAGGCGAAACAAGTAGAGGGAGAAGATGCAACCGATGATATGCGTTTGGCATTTGAGTTGCGTTTCAGTCGTAAGCTTTTTGAGAATTATCGGCAAATAGATACTCATAAAATGATTAATTATACTTTTATTGATTCTTCATTTGATAAAATGGGGGAGTGGTTAATAACAGAAAAATTGTAACTCCTTAATAATTGCTCATTTGAAT
>UncleJesse_p2__coassemble_1717_pt1 | contig 12309 bp, 9 predicted proteins | sample UncleJesse_p2__metabat2_low_PE_025 | metagenome-assembled genome bin UncleJesse_p2 | reverse complement strand
ACTGGGATAACTTCCAAGACTATCTGAAGGGTGAAGTTCGTTTTGCTTCTGTAGCTAAACAATATCCTACTGAAGCTGCTGACCTGTTCGCTGCCTGCGAAGACATGGCTAAGAAACGCTATGCTTCTTACAAACGTATGGCTGCAATGGACTGGAGCAACGAAGAATAATTCTCCGTACAAGCTATAACAGCTACATACATTTTCAAGAGGACTGTCTCTCACCGCAGAGACGGTCCTCTTTTTTTATGGCTCCCAAACCGGATATTTTCTGCATACTCCGCCAGATATTTGCCCAAATTTGCTATTTTTGTATCCGAACTAATACAAAAAATTATGAAAAGAACCCTATTAACTACAGCATGGCTGCTCCTTATGGGTGCCGGTATGCTCACCTCGTGCAGCTATACTGCAGAAGACTATCTTGACGACATGAAAGAGCTTACCGAAGAAACGCTCCGCAATGCCCCACAGTATACCAAAGAAGACTGGAAAGAAGTGGGACGAAAATATCAGGAAATTAATGCCAAAGGCGGCGAATTGCTGAAGGACATGACCAAGGAACAGCGCAAGGAACTGAAGAAAATGCGTCAGGAACTGACTCAGAAAGCTGCCGAACTGGACAAGGAAGATGTAAAGAAACAACTAAATGAACTAGTGGACAAAGCAGACGATACTTTGGACAATTTACTGGAAAAACTAAACGACTAAATATATAACAACCCTACATTATGAAATACCTTATAGTATCGGACATTCACGGCTCACTGCCGACCCTGCAGAAAGTACTGAAATTCTATAAAGAACAGCAATGCGACATGCTCTGCATTCTGGGCGATATTCTGAACTACGGCCCACGAAACGGAGTACCAGCCGGACTGGATGCTCCCGGCATTGTGGCAGCCCTGAACGAGCTCTCTGACCAGATAATCGCCATCCGCGGCAACTGCGACTCGGAAGTAGACCAGATGCTGCTGCATTTCCCTATCTTGGCCGATTATGCCCTACTGGTGGACGAAGGGAAGAAGATTTTCCTCACCCACGGCCATGTGTATAATGAAGACAAAATACCACAAGGCAAACACGATTTCTTCTTCTACGGCCATACACATCTTTGGAAAGTAGAAGAAAAAGACGGAACCATCGTTTGCAATACCGGCTCCATAACCTTCCCTAAAGGCGGTAATCTGCCCACATTTGCCGTGTACGAAAAAGGCGAAGTCAGCATCTATACCCTCGAAGGCGAACGTCTGAAATAACCCGTATCAGCTAAAGTTCCCCATCCTAAAAATAACATTCCCCGTTGCGGCGATTCATCGTCACAACGGAGAATGTCTTTTTCCGGCATTCGCTTTTAATCCTCGAATGCAATTCCCATCTTCTTCATCAGGAAACAGGCATTCATGTTCTGGGCAATGCCCTCACGAATCCGGTAACTGAAGGTAAGCTCGTTATCCGCAATATCTGCTTCAAAACAATAATTCCGTATCTCGTCGGGGAAATGATGCACCAGTTCGCCCAGCAGCAAGTCGTGGGTAGCAATGATACCGTTAGCCTTCAGCTTAACAAACTGCTTGATAAGGTTAAACGAACCCTTCTGCTTGTCGGCCGAGTTGGTCCCCTTCAGAATCTCATCCAGAATGATAAATAACTCCTCTCCCTGCTCCAGCAAGTCGATAATCCGTTTCAGCCGTTTCAGTTCGGCAAAAAAGTACGATTCATTATCACTCAGCGAATCCGAGGTACGCAGACTCGTGATGAGCTGGGCCGGATAAATGCGAAGCTCTTCGCAGCACACCGGCGCTCCCACACAGGCCAGCAGATAGTTCACACCGATAGTGCGCAGATACGTACTCTTACCGGCCATATTCGCTCCCGTAACAATCAGGAAGTACGGACGTGCAGGAATGCAGGCATCATTCTTCACGCACTGGGATTCGCGCATCAGCGGATGCCCCATTTCGCGAGCCACAAAACAGAAAGGCCGGTCGGCTATCTGCGGATACACATACCGCGGATGATTGTAGGCAAAGGCAGCCAGCGAACACAGAGCATCCATCTCGCCCACCGCCTGCAGCCATCCCTCCAGATAACGCCCGTAACGGAGTCTCCACTGCTCGATGCGCATCAGCTGGCGCAACTGGAAAAACATCGTACCCTCCAGCAGGACATAAAGCAACTGGTTATTGCGCAAGTCCAGCCGGTCCAGTTCCCGGGTAAGCTCCTGCAACGCCTTGTCGGGATACTTTCCGTTTATCTCCAGACGTGCCAGCAACTGCCTGATTCCCGCAGCCTGCCAGTCCTCGCGCTGCATACGTGCAATAAGCCGCGCATAGACACTCAGCACCTTTAGCTTCCGTCCATACTCCTCCTGATACATTGTAGCCCGCTTCACCACCCCGAAACTCAAGATGACAAACAGTCCAAATGCCAGTCCGAACCAGCTCATGCTTATCAGTCCCGACAAACCACCCGCCAGCAGCGATATATTGATGGCAGGCACACCCCACACTAACATTTTAAATACAGCAGAATGCGCCAGCGTAGCATCAGCAGCTGCCCACTCCACAACTTCGGCCACATCATTCTTACTGCTTCCGCTGATATGCCCCGTGATGCTGAATTCCTCCCGAAAGTCCATCCTGCCGCATAAATCACGCACACATGCCTGCCGCTCCTCTATCTGCTGCTTATCACGCAGATGATTTTGCAACCAATGAGCCAGTGTCTGCTTACCTACCCCCGTGCAAGTACGGTTCATGGCTTGAAAAAGCGACTTCTCGCCAAAAAGGTCAATATCAAACGAATAAAGATGTCCGGCATCGATAAACTCACGGCCACCGTCGAAACCGGAATAATCATGCTCCAGTCCTTTCAGCTCCTTGCGCAGCAGGTCCGCCCTTACCTCCAGCCATTGCTTACGGGAAAAAAGCCGGTTGTGCACCTTTATCAGCACCAGAAAAGGAATAACAGCACAGGCCGCAGCTCCCATGATTACGGCAGCCGTATATTGCCACGTCAGGATAACGATGACAAATGCCGTTACAAAAAGCAGCACCCTGAGTAAACTCACGTATAAAATTTTCTTGTTGACCACCTTCAGGTCATTCTCCGTACCGTGCAGCCGTTCGGTATACGCTGCTTCCGGTTTCAAACAGTCTGTCATTGTTGGTTATTTGATTATATTGTTATTTTTTAAGCGTACGAAGATACAAATATTCCCACAACAGCCCAACCCAATTCCAGCAGAAATAAGTTTGTGCAAGAATAGATTCTTTTGTATTTTTGAGCCGCCGAATCCTTACCAAGATACCGGCCTATTTATCAATCATTCTAAACGAGTAACCATGAACAATAACCAAGATACACGTGCAGCCATCTGTCTGCAATACCTGCGCCAGATAGCTGTCAACAACAACCGCGAATGGTTTCACGAGCACCGCGACCTGTACGATGAAGCCCGTACCGCTTTCGAAAGCATGGTACAGGAACTCATCACACGTATCACAGCCTTCGATACGACCGTACAATACCTCACTGTAGCCGACTGTACCTACCGTTTTCACCGCGACACGCGCTTCTCGCCCGACAAGTCGCCCTACAAGCGCCACTTCGGTGCTTACATCAATGCCAAGGGAAAGAAATCGAATCACGGCGGCTACTACATGCACCTTGAGCCGGAAGGTTGCCTCGTAGCCGGCGGAGCTTACTGTCTGCCATCGGATGTACTACGTGCGGTCCGCCAGAGCGTATGCGAGCAACCGGAAACGTTTCATCGCATTGTGGGCAGCGAGCCTTTCCACAGCCTGTTTCCGGTAATCGGCGAGACCCATGTCAAGACCATGCCTAAGGGATTCCCGAAAGACTTCCCCTACCCCGAATACATCCGGTGCAAGGATTATTCCTGCTGCCACTATGTGCCCGAAGAATTCTTTACTTCGCCCGACTGGCTGGAAAACACCGCACAAATGTTCGAGGTGATGAAACCTTTCCTGGACTTTGTAAACGCCACTATTGACGAGTTTTAATATCCTTGTCTCGTCCGTTTTTCATTGAAATGAGGAACACGCATCTCGGCTGAGCCGCATGTATGTCACAGCAATGCGAAACATACGGCTCAGCTGTAATAAGGTGCAAAAGTAGTGTCAATTTGTTGCTTCCGTAAGCAATGCCAAACGTTATGTGCCGTCTTACATACGGTTCTTCTGACTTTCTCCGGCACCCGTACCCTTGTACTTGCTCTTGGCAGTATTGAACTTATAGCGGATGGTAAGACGGACCGTACAGTTATTGGGTTCTTCCGTCATGTGCATGGTCTGCATATCGCTTACATACATGATAAAATCACGCTTATAGCTGTCGAACAAGTTTGTTGCATCCAGACGGATATTCAACTTGTCATCGAGAAGACTCTTCTGCAATGCCATATCCATTCTCCAGGCCGGTTTCAGGAATCGGCCGTTCTTCATGTTACCCTTACTGGTGTACATAAAATCCGCATCCAGTATAAAGCCCAAAGGCAGACTCAGATCATTGTTCCAGGTAATCGTACCCATCGGGTTGTCCAGACTGAGGTTGCCTTGCGGAGTCTGTACATCGTACCACTGCTTGTTCAGCTGGAAGCGCCATTGCGGTTTCCAGATACCGATAGTAGGAGCAAGCGTCACACCGGCAAAAATCTTGTCGTATGCTTCCGCGTTGGCAAGCGACATTAACATTACAGTTGGGTCATGCTCGTCATACAGGCTGGTTACGTTGAGAATATCATTCTTTACCCGGTTGTATCCTACAGACAGTTGCAGCCAGCGGTAGGTAGCTCCCAATGTGAGGTTATGCGTAAACTTCGGGTCGAGCAGCGGATTTCCGGTTTCATAGGTATATTTATTTATCAGCAGAACGCTGCTTCTCAAATCCCAATAAGACGGTCTGGCTATATCGGTGCGGTATGCCAGCTGGAAATTCACACGGCTGACAGGGAATGCGACAGAAAGCGTAGGAAACAGATTACTGAAGTTCTTGCTTTGCTCATCCACACGGATATCCTTCTCAAAATAATCGGAAGCATTATACTCATATCTCAATCCAGCCAAAGCCTGTACGCGGCCAAACTTCCGGCTGTATTCCACAAAAGCCGCACCCATATGCTCGCGAATCCGGCTGTCATCATCCGAGACGATACCTTCCGGATTCAGGTTGATATTCCTGCGGTTGGTATACGTATATTCACCCCCAAACGACAATTCACCGCCCCACAGCGGTCGGGACAGAATCAGTCGGGCAGCATAAAGTGTATTGTCTATGTCGTTGAAGATAGATATATAGCGACCGTTCTCACTGCCGTCAGCCAGTTCTGTCTGTTCGTCAAGATAACTTTCCTTGTCGCTCTTATCCCAATACCCGTCCAAGTTCAGGTCTATGCTCCTGTCCTTGATTCTGCTGTTATAATAGGCATTTATCTGATAATATTCAGAACCGTTGTCGATAAAGTTGGGACTGTATGTCTGCTCGGCAAATGTTCCGTTACGATATACATCCGTATTGGTTTCCATCAAAGCTTTGGAAGAAGGAGTCTTGTGATAATCATAGCGAATTCCGAAAACCGAATGCTCATTGATGGTATAGTTTACGGCCAACCGGGCATTAAAGTTTTTGGAGGTCCAGTCGTTGAATGTAGTGGACTGCTGCTGCCAGTGCTCCTGCAAGTAAGTATCCTGAACCAGTTGTTTCCGAATCCATCCGTACATTCTTGAACCATACAGCATACCGGATAAATCCCAGCCGTTTTTACGGTAATTGAAGTTCAGCTGTTCCAGTGCGCTCCAGTCTCTATTATACTGGAATAGAAGACGGTTATCAAAGCCGAATCCTTCGCCTTCCGCTTTCTTGGTGATGATGCGTATTACAGAAGTCACTTCCGCACCGTATCTTGCTCCCGGATTGTTGACCACTTCCACCGATTTTATATTCTCTGCCGAAAGTCTGTCCAGTTCCGAATTGTCAAGCAGTTTCCGACCGTTTACATAAATCTCAGGAGTACCACGACCGAATACATTGATTTCGCCGTCCTTCGAGGTGACATTAGGAATCTTGTCGAGCATCTGTTCTGCGGTTCCGGCTTTTTCCAAAGCCGTTCCTGCCACTCCCGTTATCATGGCATCCCCTTTGATACGTGTGACAGGCAGATTGGCTTTCACCACCACTTCATCCAGCAGTTGTGCATCCGATACAAGCTGCACGATACCGAGATTTGCCGAAGATACCGGTCTGTACACGGTCTTATATCCGATGGAGGATATTTTCACGAGCTGGTTTTGCAATGTTTGCCTCCAGCGTGAATGTTCCGTCTTCACCGCTGATGGTTCCGCTCACAAAAGCAGAATCAGGCAGTGATAGCAGTACCACATTGGCATATGGCAACGGCTGGCTGTTCTCGTCAATCAGTTTCCCGCTTACGCTCTGGGCAGACAAACACACGGGTGAAAGGCAGCCTGTGAACACAAGCAGAAATGCTTTCATTTTTTTCATTGTATGATAGGTTTTAATTTTTCACAGCAAAACTTCTGAAGAGTTGAATTGATTACTGCAAAATTAAAATTATTATTACTACCTTACATGAAAACCATCTCTACATCCCTTTATACAAGAATGCGCCATAACATACTGTATTCTAGCATATTATGGCGCATTATAAAATAACATTATCTCTACAATTGCATTTTCAGAACTCTACCAGCCACCTATCCAGTGTCATATCGTCCGGGAAACTTACCCGACCGGACTCAAGTAGGTGTTTCTTCAGGCGGAACTTCTTCTGAGAAATAGAAGCCGGAGAGACGGCAAAGATGGAAGCCAGCTGTGTATTGTTGAAGCGAAGACGAATAAGCAGACAAAGACGAAGCTCCTGCTCCGTGAGCTGAGGGCAGCACGTAAGCAAGCGGCTGATGAAATCGCCCCAGGCTGTCGTACACAACTGCATCAGCTCCTCCCACTCCGAATCACTCAGAACGCGGCTTTTCTTCCGAAGACTGGATACCAATTTGTGACTGTCCAACACATAGTCGGTCAGGCGGCGCTCGTTCTCTTTCAGCTTCAGACTTTCTTCCGAGAGGCGGCGCAACTGCTCTACATCCTTGTGGGCATCACGCAAGCGAGAAGCGTAATCGCCGATACGATACTGCAGGTCATCAATCGTAGTCAGAAGGCGACCGTTCTCCGATTCCAGTCGCGCCATCTGCTCCTGCTGGGCAAGACGTTCCTCGGCATCGCTGTCATGGCGGGAAAGCAGCTCCTTCAACTCATCCAGATAGCGGCGGTTCTGCTGAAGGCGGCTTTCATTCTCGTGCAACTGAAGCAGGTAGACCTGCAACTGTTCCGATTGCCGACGGATAGTAGTTTCCTTTCGGACAAGACGTTTCTGATAAATGTAAGCTACGACAGCTATCACTACAATCAGGCATATCGTGATGATGAACAGCATACGCTGCGCATCCGCTTTCTCCAATTTAAGACGTTGCTGTTCGGTGATGAGTTTCTGGTGGTCGTACTTCTCTTTGTAGGCGATGATTTCCTTACCTTTATCAATAGCTATGATAGAATCGTTGTAAAAAAGAAGAGAATCGCAATAGGTTTTCAGGTATTTACGGTATTTGGGAGTATCCCCCAATTTATATAGATACTCGTATGCAGACGCCTTAGTATAAATATTATAAGTATTCAAAGCTTTATTAAAAAAAATATAAGCAGAATCCTGTTGCCCTAAAAGGTAGTAGTTCTTTCCCGTCAATAAAGCTGGCCGGTATTTAATTGGAAAGCTTTTTATAATCTCTAAAGACTTTTTAATATCACCTTTATTCTTATATACTAAGGCTATTTCACTCTGTATGTCATAATAATAATTTTCAAGTTTAAGTTCTAAAGTCAATTCACTACATTTATGATACGTATCTATAGCCTTTGACAATGAATCTGAAATACAATAACATCTGGCCAGATATTTAAGAGAAGCTAACTGATAACGCTTGTTGGAATCTTTCACAGCATAATCATATGCCTTCCTACTGGCTTCCAAAGCATAATCAGCAAAATCACGATATAAATATAACCTACATAATGAGACCATGACCAGATAACCAGTTTTGTAGTCATCTGTTTTTTCCACTTCTGTTTTACCTTCCAGATAATACTGCATGGCGTCCTCTATATTCCTTAAGCCATAATTTATATCACCCATATAAAGTGCCGACATCGCCTTTCTACGGGCATTGTTTGTAGGCTTGTAATAATTGTATGCTATTCTTATAAGTGAATCAGAAGGGATTTTTATCATTTGTTTGTACTGCGCCTGTGTCACCAGCAGACACCACAGCGCATGATTCTCCTTATCCCTGCGTGCAGATGGCATGGGCATAGCCTCCAGGATGTGAAGCGCACTGTCCGGGTGGTCAAACATCACGGACTCTGCATGAACCAGTTCCGGAAACGGCGTTTTCTCCTTGCCGTTTCCGCTGCATCGGATATTCAAAAAAGCAGTACAACCAATCAGAATGCACAGTATATAGTGGGTTATCTTTCTCATTTCACAAAAGTTTCATGCAAAAATAAGAATATTCCAGTACTATACACATGATTGCTCACATTTAGTTAATGGCAAAGGAAAGACTCAGTGATTCATAACGGAAAAGTCTGTTTTTTTATATATCTTTGCTTCTAGTACAAAAAGAAGCAGTTTATGAAATTTCCGATTGGCATTCAGAGTTTTGAGCAAATTATAGAAGAGGGATACATTTACGTAGATAAAACTGATATAATATACGACCTCACGCACAATGGTAAGATTTATTTTCTCAGTCGTCCACGACGGTTCGGGAAAAGTCTTCTGGTTTCCACCTTGGAGAATTACTATTCAGGACGTAAGGAACTGTTCCGCGGTCTTGCCATAGAAAAGATGGAAACAGAATGGAACGAGTATCCCGTATTCCATGTGGACTTCAATGCGACGAATTTCACCAACTCCGGAGAACTGGAAATGAAACTTAATTTTTATCTTGCAGAATGGGAAAAGAAGTATAATTTGCCAAATCGCACCAATGAATTAGGTTTGGGCGACCGCTTTATAAAGATACTTGAAGCCGCTCATCTTCAGACAGGTCGCCGTGCGGTGGTACTGGTAGACGAATACGACAAACCGATTCTTGATGTACTGGATGTAGATGCCGACCTAGAGAACAATCACCGCAATATTCTGAAAGCTTTTTATTCTGTATTTAAGGGGGCAGACAAACACTTGCAGTTCGTACTGCTGACCGGTGTAACCAAGTTCTCCCAGGTAAGTGTATTCAGCGGATTCAACCAGCCGAAGGATATCAGTATGGATATCCGTTACGAGGCTTTATGCGGTATTACTCAGAAGGAGATTGAAGAATATTTTACAGAACCGGTATCGCAAATGGCTGTGGAATACCAGTGCACCCAGCAGGAAATGTATAAACTGCTGAAGCAACAGTACGATGGTTACCATTTCAGCGATAAGCTGACAGATATTTACAATCCTTTCAGTCTGTTAAATGCTCTCGATGCCAAACGTATCAAGGATTATTGGTTCAGCACTGGAACTCCTACCTATCTGATTCGTCTGCTCAACCATTCGCATGAAAGGATGAACGAATTTACGGGAAAGTATTACACACCGGCTGAGTTTATAGACTACAAGGCTGATGTGGAACGCCCTTTGCCTATGATATACCAAAGCGGATACCTTACTATAAAGGCATACGACAGAGAGTTCAACACATTCCTGCTGGATTTCCCGAACAATGAGGTAAAGGGAGGGTTTCTTACAATGGTGGCATCATCCTATCTGCAACCGTCTGAAGAGACTGGCAGCTGGATTAGAAGCCTTGTTGTTGCCCTGCGTAAAGGAGAAGTGGAACACGTGCACGGGCTCTTTACGTCTTTCCTTGCCGGCATTCCTTACACCATGCGCCGAAAGGAAAACGAAGTGGAACGCGAGCGGTATTTCCAGTACACGTTCTATCTCATTATGCGCCTGGTCAGTGTCTATACGGTTTACACTGAAAAAGCCCAGAGTCAGGGGCGTGTGGACTGTATCGTAGAGACTCCGCAGTATGTATATATCTTTGAATTCAAGCTGGACGGTACGGCTGAAGAGGCACTTCGGCAGATAGAGGAAAAAGGATATGCACGTGAATATGCGCTTGGCAGCCGCAAAGTTTATAAGATTGGGGCATCCTTCTCTTCTGAAACTGGTACGGTTAGTGACTGGGCTGTAGATTAATGAAGAAAATGTCTATTCACAAAAAAAATTCAGAACTCTGCCTTCACTAGAGCCGGAAGCGGTGTTTCCTCACTGCCGCTTCCGCTGTATTGTATGTTCAAAAAACGATGTTCCAATCAGGATGTATAATAAAATGTCTGAATATATTTCGTCAGCATAACTTATTTAAAGGTCTTTGAAACCTGCTCTCCAACTCGTTCAAGAGCTCCTTGAATATCAGAATCTACACTGATTCCAAGCGTAGTATAAGCACCCTGGCAGGACACTAAAGGACGGTCTGTATTGAAATCAATGAAATTTACAGTTACGACGGTTTCTTCCGGCTTTACAACGACACCGAATTTTGCAAGCAATAAAGAAGACTGCTCCTCTTCCGTCAAATCGCCAAGACGATACTGACTTACCATTTTCAACCCTGATTGCTCTACAGCATCGTATAACTGAATCTGATACTGCATAAGCTCAGGAGGCATTCTATACGTATCATTATCAATTACTGTGACGTATTTGTATTTCGTCAAATCAGCTCCCTGTGAAACTACAGATTTAGAGACTGTACAACCTGCCAAAATCATTGACAAAAACATACAGAATAGAAAAGTGTACTTTTTCATAATACTTGCAAGTTAATAAGCCATTAAACAATCAAAACAAATATATGGATAATCTTCAAATATCAAATACTTACCATTGTTATAACTTATAAATCATAACCAATAAATCCAAAAGGACAACTTCTCACGAAGCCGTCCCTTCAAGAAATCTTAAATGAATTTATCGAGAGAATTTTAGTTTTACAAACGACTTTTCTGACTGTCTCCCGCTCCGGTACCCTTGTACTTACTCTTGGCTGCATTAAACTTGTAGCGCAGAGTCAAGGCGATGCTGCGGCGTACTTTCTGTTTTAGCATCATTACACGATTTCCACTGTATAAAACAGTTTTGGCTGCGCTGGAATTAAACAGATCGTCCGCCTGAAGTCTGACACTCAGACGTTCATTAAAGAAGCTCTTATATAGACCTACATTAGCATACCAGCAACCTCCTGACACATAACTGTTCTCGTTATCTCCAGGAGTATCTGCCCCCAAATCTATATCCAGGCCAAATCCTGACGGCAAACTGAAGTGGTTACGGAAAGAAAACGAACCCATAGGGTTATTGAAATTCTCCAGACCACCGGGTACATCTACTTTGTACCACTGCTGAAGCAACATCAGCGTAAGTTGAGGAGACCAGATACCTATCGTAGGAGCAAGAGTCAAACTGGAATAGAGTTTGTCCGACCCATACCTGTTGTAGAAACTGAACAAAGAAACAGTCGGGTCGTCTTCCGAGTAAGCCTGACTAAGCTGAACAATTGCATCACGACCATGAATGTAACGTGTATTGAAATACAACCACTTGTATGATGCATTGAACGAAAGTCTGTTTATAACCGAAGGGCGCAAAAACGGATTTCCGCCTTCGTAAGTATAACGGTTGATATACGTCGTATTACTTCGGAGCATCCAGTACGAAGGGCGGTATATGCTTCCCGTATAGCTCAGCTGTAACTGGACTTTACCTACAGGCAGAGAAAGTGAAACGGAAGGGAACACATTATCGTAGGTGCGACTCTGTTCATCAATGCGCTTGTCTTCTTCGAAATAATCAGAAGCCAAGTGCTCATAGCGAACTCCGGCTCTTACTTGTAACTGACTTATACGGAAACCATATTCTGCAAAAAGGGCAAAACTATTCTCACGGATACGGCTTTCATCATCATTCAGAATTCCCTCCACATTCCGATAACTGTTCAGACGATTTGTATAAGTATATTCACCGCCAAACGAGAAATTGCCTTTCCACAGCGGATGCTCGGCTACCAACTTAGCAGCATATAGTGTATTTTTATCCCGGCTCTCGCTGATAACAGTCTGTTCTTTCCGTTCACCTTCTGCTGGAATAATTTCGTCCAGCATTTCCTGCGGTATCCTATTGTCCTGCCAAATCCCGTCGGCATTAAAGTCAATG
>UncleJesse_p2__coassemble_1680_pt1 | contig 12664 bp, 9 predicted proteins | sample UncleJesse_p2__metabat2_low_PE_025 | metagenome-assembled genome bin UncleJesse_p2 | reverse complement strand
TTTCAAGGTAACCAGCCTGAACACCACCGTAAGATACTACAGAACGTTCAACAACATCCAAACCTTCGTCAATTCTCATCAGACCCTGATAGCAGATAGAAGCAACAGGGCCACGAGTGTTACGACAAATGTCTTTAGCACCTTCTACATCACCTTTTTCCAAAGCAGCTTCAACAGATGCCATCAACTTTTTAGTGTTAACTTCAGCAAGACTCAAATAAATGATACGTTCGATACAGAAAGCCAAACCAAGTACCAATGCGATAGCTACCAATGACATGAAGCTAGCGTCACCTTCGATAAACTTAGTTTTTAACTCTTTGTGAAGACCACCTTCTTCAACTGCTGCTGTTGCTACTTCTTCGGTCTGAGCAGGAGCTGTTGAATCCTGAGCCGTAGCTGTCTGAGTCATTCCAAATGAGAGAACTCCCATCACTGCAAGAATTGCAAATAACTTTTTCATTGTGTGTCTAATTTTTTTAAGATTAATTAATTAATAGTTATAAATTGTTTTATTTTTCTTCAACTACAATGTAGCGGAGAGAACGGGATTCGAACCCGTGATACGCTTTTGGCGTATACACGCTTTCCAGGCGTGCCTCTTCAACCACTCGAGCACCTCTCCTCTTCATGGGGGAAACCGCTTCTTTTAAATTTGAGCGCAAATTACAAATAAAATATCGAACTGCAAGCGATTTATGCCACAAATATATTCTTTTTTTTCGTCTTATAAAGCAGAACTCCCTCAAAAGTTGCTTTTACAATGCAAATTTAATAAACTTTATAAACCTACCTAATCATTTGGAACACTTTTAGTGCATTTTTTGCTGTTTTTTCTTCAATTTCCTCAATTTTCACCGAATAAACGTCTGAAAGCACCTCTGCAATGCGGACTAAATAGGCACTTTCATTCCTTTTTCCCCGAAAAGGAACCGGTGCCAGATAAGGCGAATCGGTTTCCAGCACCAGTCTTTCCAGTGGAATATATTTTAAAACTTCCGGCAAAGTAGATTTTTTAAATGTCAGCACACCGTTAATACCCAACATAAAGCCCTCATTCTCCAATAATCGAAGAGCTTCATCCAAGGTTCCTGTAAAACTATGGAAAATACCTTTTAAGCTTTGGTGTTTATAAGGTTCCATAACCTCCAGCATTTCATCGTACGCATTCCTACAATGTATCACCAATGGCAACTGACACTCCAACGCCCACTCTATTTGTGTTCTGAAGACCTCTTTTTGTGCTTCACAATAGGTAGTATCCCAATACAAATCCATACCAACCTCACCAATTGCAACAAACGAAGTTTCCTTTTCGAGCCATTCACGAATGTACTGCAACCGTTCTTTCCATGTCTCATCCACCGAAGTCGGATGCAGTCCTATCATCGGATAGCAGTTTGAATCAGTCGCACAGACCTGCAGCATACGTTCCACCGTCGTATCATCTATATTAGGCATCAATAATTTCTCAACACCGGCTGCATGAGCCCGTTTTATTGCTTCCTGCCAGTCCGAGTCAAATTCTTCCACAAAAAGATGTGTATGGGTATCAATCAACATAATTCAAAAATCTACCTTATATATATATTAGAGTTTACGTCCCATCAAGCGATATGCAAACTCCCTCAAGTTATTCTTTCTTTCATCCGGAAGCTCTACTTGCTCCAGCAAAGCCATTCCTTCGGCATACAGTTCTTCAATTTTCTCTGTGCATACCGAAGCAATGCCTATTTCATCATAAATAGCTGTAACTGCCTTGATTTTTTCTTCGGGTACAAACCCTAACCTTCCAATCCAGTCAACCAACTCTGCTTTCTGTTCTGCATTTGCCCGCTCCAAAGCTGTAATCAACATGAATGTTTTTTTATTGCAAAGAATATCCCCTCCGATTTTTTTGCCAAATACAGCCGGATCACCATAGACATCCAGCAAATCATCCTGAAGTTGGAAAGCCAATCCCATGCGTATACCCAACTGATAAAGTAATTCGGCATCCTTTGGTGCTGCACCACCCAATACAGCCCCAATCTTCAGAGCTGCAGCCAGTAGAACAGAAGTCTTCAGACGAATCATCTCGATATACTCTTCGACTGTCACATCCATTCTGTCCTCAAACTCTACATCCCACTGCTGTCCTTCGCAAACCTCGAGTGCAGCCTGCCCGAAGACAGCCATCACCTCTTCCAGCTTTCCTGCCGGACAATTCTTTCCCATAAACTGATAAGCCAGTATCAGCATTGCATCTCCCGACAAAATAGCCGTATTGTCATTCCACTTTTTATGTATAGTAGGTTTTCCTCTGCGCATTTCCGACCTGTCCATCAAATCATCGTGCAACAACGTGAAATTGTGATAAGTTTCCAGTCCTGCCGCTTGAGAGAAAATTGCCGACACATCCTCTTTATACAGATTGTAGGCCAGCAACATCAATACCGGACGTAAACGTTTTCCACCGAACCCCAATACATATTCTATCGGATCATACAATCCCTTCGGCTCACGTGAGTAAGCCAACTTTTCAATGTATGCATGTATTTGCTTCAATAACTCTTCACCGCTCTGCTGAATCATAGCTTTATAAATTTAAAGGAAATAAAAAAGGGACTGCAACACATGCAGCCCCTTCTATGTGTAAAAAAACTTATTGCAGTTTAAATGTTACAGGTACGGTATATTTTACACGTACTGCTTTACCACGCTGCTTACCTGGTTTCCACTTAGGCATCATCTTGATTACGCGCAAAGCTTCCTTATCCAAGTATGGGTCAACACTACGCATAACAACCGGGTCAACGATAGTACCGTCAGAGTTTACAACGAACTGTACGATAACACGACCCTGAACACCGTTTTCCTGAGCGATAGTAGGATATTTGATATTCTTAGCCAAGAATTTCAAACATTCAGCCATACCACCTGGGAATTCAGGCATCTCTTCTACAACCTGGAAGATCTGTTCTTCTTCAACCGGTTCTTCTTCTACGTCAACAGGAACGTATTTTACGTCAACAGCCTGTCCGGTTTCTTCAGAAGACTGGATAGTAGATTCTTCAACCTGAGCATCGTTTTCAACGATTTTCAAGACTTCTTCTACTTTCGGAGCTTCTGGGGGAGGAGGAGCCTGTTTCACTTCTTCCTGTTCAGTAATGGGCACCATTTCTTCTTCGAAAATTGGTTCTACGATACCAGTATCGGTCGTAACCTGCTTATCTCTTTCTGTCCATTCGAAAGAAACGAACAATACGGCCAATATCAGCACGTAACCAATCAGCAGCCACGTAGATTTTTTACCTTCGAGGTCCGCTTTTGGGGATTTTTTAATTTCCATAAAAAAATAATTGGTTAATACTGTTCTATGCGTGCAAATGTAATATATTTCTTGCAAACAACAACAAATTCAGTATTAAAAATGAAAATTTAGAACTAATTTTCTCTTTCCCCATAAGGCCGCATTAAACTTTTCCCTATCTTTGGACCAAATAATATACCTATTAATATATAATGTTACAACAATGAATAAAATAACCATAGCTATAGACGGATATTCATCTTGCGGTAAAAGCACCATGGCAAAGGATCTTGCCCGCGAAATCGGATATATCTACATTGACAGCGGAGCCATGTACCGTGCCGTGACTTTATACTGTATCCAGCAGAAACTTTTTGGCGCAGACAATCAGATCAATGTCCAGCAACTGCAGAATGACATTGACAAAATCAAGATATCATTCCAATTGGATCTACAAACCCAACGTCCGCAGACTTACCTCAACGGGGAAAATGTAGAAAAAGAAATCCGCACCATGGAAGTTTCATCCCGCGTAAGTCCGGTCGCTGCATTGGGCTTTGTGCGTGAAGCCCTGGTCAGACAACAACAGGAAATGGGTAAAGCCAAAGGCATTGTCATGGACGGACGGGATATCGGCACCACTGTTTTCCCCGATGCCGAACTGAAAATCTTCGTTACGGCCTCTGCCGAAGTACGTGCCCAGCGCCGTTACGACGAATTAACCGCCAAAGGTGAAAAAGCCTCTTTCGAAGAAATTCTGGCCAACGTAAAAGAACGTGACCACATAGACGAAACAAGAGAAGTAAGTCCGTTGCGCAAAGCCGATGATGCACTGCTGCTCGACAACAGCCACCTCACCATCGAGGAACAGAAGCAATGGCTTTTGGAACAATATCAAAAAGTAGCTCATGTATAAGGTAGAAATAGACGAAGGATCGGGATTTTGCTTTGGAGTAACGACAGCCATCCAGAAAGCCGAAGAAGAATTATCCAAAGGCACTACATTATACTGCCTGGGAGACATTGTTCACAACGGTCAGGAATGCGAACGCCTCAAGCAAATGGGACTGATTACTATCAATCACGAAGAGTTTGGCAAACTGAAAAATGCCAAAGTTTTGTTACGAGCTCATGGCGAGCCACCGCAAACATACAAGACAGCCCAAGAGAACAACATTGAAATTATTGATGCAACCTGCCCTGTTGTCTTACGGCTTCAGAAACGTATCAAACAAGAATACGATACTGCATCCGACAAGGAAAAGCAAATCGTCATTTACGGTAAAAACGGACACGCCGAAGTGTTAGGACTGGTAGGACAGACAGAAGGCAAAGCCATCGTCATCGAAAGTCTGGAAGAAGCCAAACAACTGGATTTCACCAAAGACATCCGCCTGTATTCACAGACCACCAAGTCGCTCGAAGAATTCTGGCAAATAGTCGAATACATCAAAGAGCATATTTCGGCCGATGCCAGCTTTGAATTCTACGACACCATATGCCGTCAGGTTGCCAACAGAATGCCCAATATCCGGAAGTTTGCAGGAGCACACGATCTGATATTCTTTGTCTGCGGCAAAAAAAGCTCGAACGGAAAAATCCTCTATCAGGAATGCAAAAAGGTAAACCCTAACTCATATCTGATAGACCAACCTGAAGAAATAGACAAAAATTTACTGGGCCAAGCTCAGTCTATTGGCATTTGCGGAGCAACATCCACACCCAAATGGTTAATGGAAGTCTGTAAAAAAGTCATTTTGAATAAATAAAATACAAAATAAAACGAAACTGTATATCGTTTATTTTTATTTAGTAACTTTGTATCAATCAATAATAACTTTAGACAATATATAATTATGGGAAGTATTAAATGTGTTGGTATTCTGACCTCAGGAGGAGACGCTCCCGGTATGAACGCAGCAATCCGTGCCGTCACTCGTTCTGCCATATTCAACGGCTTAAAGGTTAAAGGTATTTACAGAGGATATAAAGGACTGATTACTGGAGAAATCCAGGAATTCCAGACACAAAACGTAAGTAACATTATCCAGCAGGGAGGTACGATTCTGAAAACCGCCAGATGCAAAGAGTTCAAGACTCCTGAAGGACGCGCCACTGCATACGAAACCATGAAAAAAGAAGGTATTGATGCGTTGGTTGTAATCGGAGGTGACGGTTCTCTGACTGGAGCCCGCCTGCTGGCACAAGAGTATGATGTTCCATGTATCGGCTTGCCGGGTACTATCGACAACGACCTTTACGGAACAGACACAACCATCGGTTATGACACGGCTCTGAACACCATTCTGGACGCAGTCGACAAGATTCGTGATACAGCGACATCTCACGAACGTCTGTTCTTCGTCGAAGTAATGGGACGTGATGCCGGATTTCTGGCATTGAACGGTGCAATCGCAGCAGGTGCAGAAGCAGCCATTATCCCGGAATTCAATACCGAAGTCGACCAGTTGGAAGAATTCATCAAGAACGGATTCCGCAAGTCAAAGAGCAGTTCAATCGTATTGGTTGCCGAAAGTGAAATCACAGGCGGTGCCATGCATTATGCAGAACGTGTTAAGAACGAATATCCGCAATACGATGTACGTGTAACCATCCTCGGTCACTTGCAGCGTGGCGGACATCCTACAGCACACGACCGTATCATTGCCAGCCGTATGGGTGTTGCCAGTATTCAGGCTTTGCTGGAAGGACAGCGCAATATCATGATCGGTATCGACCACGATGAAATTGTTTACGTTCCGTTCAACAAAGCTATCAAGAACGACAAGCCTATCAACAAAGAACTTGTCAACGTATTGAACGAGCTTTCTATCTAAAGAAACACTGACCACATAAAAAAAGTCTTGCAACTACCCTCGAAGGTACGCTTGCAAGACTTTTCTTTTTTCCTCTATTTTCAGATTAACGCTCTTTTAAAGCATCAAAATACGTATCCAGCAATTTCTTTGCCGCAGTAAACGATGTCGCCTGCCCGCTCAATACTTCTTTTTCCTTAGCTGCCAGCATGGCTGCAATCTGCGGATTATTATAAAAATGATCACGCAAATGTTCGTTTATCGTTTCATACATCCAGTATTTTGCCTGTTCGTTTCTCCGGTATTCAAAATATCCGTTCTTCTTGACAAAGTCGAAGTACTTGAAAATCATATCCCATATTTCCTTGATACCCAACCCATAAAAGCCAGAGTAAGTAAGTACCTGCGGTGTCCAGCCTGATTCAGCAGCCGGAAACAAATGCAATGCATTGCGGAAATGAGCTGCAGCCAACTTGGCCTTCTCTACATTATTGCCATCCGCCTTGTTTATCACAATTCCGTCGGCCATCTCCATGATACCGCGCTTTATACCTTGCAACTCATCACCGGTACCAGCCAACTGGATGAGCAAAAAGAAATCTACCATCGAATGAACGGCAGTCTCACTCTGCCCTACCCCAACCGTTTCCACAAATATCTTATCGAAACCGGCTGCTTCACAAAGAATAATCGTTTCACGGGTTTTGCGTGCTACTCCTCCCAGTGAACCCGCCGTAGGACTAGGGCGTATAAAGGAATTAGGATGTACAGAAAGTTTTTCCATTCGGGTTTTGTCACCCAAGATACTTCCTTTCGAGCGTTCACTGCTCGGGTCGATAGCCAGAACGGCAAGCTTGCCACCCTGCTCGAGCACATGCAAGCCAAACACATCTATCGAAGTACTTTTTCCGGCTCCGGGAACACCACTGATACCCACACGAATGGAGTTTCCCGAATACGGCAGACATTTCTCTATGACCTCCTGGGCCAAAGCCTGATGTTCGGGTAATACACTTTCCACCAGCGTTACCGCCTGGCTCAGGACTGTAATGTCCCCTTTCACAATGCCTTCTACATATTCGGCAGCAGTAAACTGCCGGCGTTTGGGCCGTTTGCGCAAGTGCAGATACGGATTAACCACCGAAGGCTGTTCCACGCCCTCGTTCACTGCTAACCCCTTATACTCTTTACTGTTTTCAGGGTGTTCCATAGTTTTAGTATTTTTAGTTGTTCAACAAAGTCGCCTTTACACGGATACTGATTTTGGGGAGTGCCGGGTCGTTGGTGATCATCAAGATACGCGAAGTTCCCTTCACCCGCTTCAAGTTATCGGCATACACCGTAATTTTCATCTTCGTAGACTGCCCAGGCTTGAGCACACGTTTTTTCAGATTTACGGCAACTGCCGTATTGAAAATCTGCATATCCCGAATATCCAAGTCCGATTTACCCTTATTGGTCAGCACCACGTTCATCGATTTCTTCTGGCCGGGTTTCAGCGCCGGGAATACAATTTCCGTAGATGACAAAGACACCACCGGCGGATTCTTGCGCTGCCAGTCGTTCAGATTCGAAAAGTCGGGCAGCAATACCACCGATACCGGTATTTCATTTTCCGCGCTCACCTTATCCCCCATAAAACGAGACAGATAAACCGAAGAAGTCGTAATACCCAGCTTAGGCAGTTTTTCTGTATTCAGTTCTATCAGAATCTTTCCGGTCTTTCCTTTTGCCAGCTTTTCCGGAACCGCTTTGGCACTCAGATAAGGAGGCAAATGCATCAGCACCGGCGAATAAGACTTGTTCGAGCCATTGGCAACGAGCAACTCAAATACAGGTTTGTCGCCCGCATTCACATCATCAAACTCGATTTCCTCCTTGTTCAGGCGGATAGGACCGATGGCATATGGATGCGTAAACGTGAAATTCTTCGAGTCGGCTGTTACCTCCCCCGTAAACGATACATAAATCGGCTTGGTGGAAGCGTTGCAGTAAACCCCAATCATTTTATGAAAATGACCGATAGCCTCAGCATCAAATGTAGAGCTCACCTCCCCTGTCTTTCCCGGCAGGATAGGCTGCTTGGTCCAGTCCGGCTCCATACATCCACAGGATGTTGTCACGTTCGAAATAACCAGAGGCTTGTCTCCTGTATTGGTCACCTTATAGGTAATCTTCACCGGATTGCGCCACAGCACATAGCCGAATTCATAATTGGTTTTATCAAATTCTATCTTAGGTTGTGCTTGAGCTGTACCCACACAAAAACACAGCAGGACAGCCAACAGTAATAAATTTCTCATCTTATCAGTTTTTCATTCTATAATGCAAACAAAGATAGAGAGAAAATCTTTTGCCACAAAAGGAGTGCCGCTTTTTTATGAAAGCTAAACACTCCTCTTCTGTTTATATTCCTGATTTTCTTTATGCTCAAGTTCTGTTATTCTACAGTCAGTGTTCCACCATTGGTCCGTGCAATCCATTCGGGTGCATAGGCCGACTGTACCGATGCTGTACCTTGCTGGTACGTACCTGTCCGGTCGATGTAAACCGTATATTCAATCACATGTACCCCCTTGGTCAACTTGTCGATAAAGAATTCGGAAGAAGCATCCTTATGCACCTGATAATAACCCGCTCCCTTCCGGCTGACATATCCGGACAAGGTTCCTCCCGGTTCCATGCACGATGCCCTGCGGTCAATCACCTGCACAAAATCCATATCCCTGTCGGCACGTATCGTAAGGCGTACGGTTATTTTGTCCCCGACATGCAGCGAAGTCCCGTCAACCACCCGGTTATCCGACAGCAGTTCGCGCACAACAGACAAACCTTCCGTACCGCGTGCGGCAAGTTTTTCCGGCTTCTCACTGTACTGTACATACACAGCGCCCCAGCCCATCTTTCCACCGCTATTTTTTATAGCCAGCGTAGCAGCCGATGCCCCTTTCATCGGATAACTCCGTTTCACATAACCCGAATAAGTACCCGTAGCAGTCGACGACACCTTCAGTTTTTCACTTCCCCACGTCATATCAAGCTGCGCAGCCGTATCGGTAAAAGCTGTACCCGTACTGATAAAGGCAAAGACTGCATCGGCCGAAGCAATCGGACTTTCCCAGCATTGCACCTGTTTCTGCTTCAAGAGCCAGCGCTTCATCGCATTCAGAAGCTGTTCATCCGGCTGAATAATCCGGATAGCTTCCATTGCAGCCACCTGAGTCGGAATACGGTAACTTCTCCAGGTATAGGCAGCTTTCGGTGTATCAAAATAGCTTCCTATTGCCGGAGTAGAGACCAGATACTCTTTAACCGACTGCAACCAAACGGCGGCCTCAGCCTGCTGTCCACAGGCATGCAGTATTTGAGCTATCATCGCCTTCTCGGCAATCGAGCAAGCAGCAGGATGCTCCAACAAGGCTTTCACCAGTTCATTCTGCACCGACTTATCCAGCAATTGCATAGCTGCTTTATCCAGCGAGCCGATATAAAGGTAATTCAGAATCTGCTCATTCCATAGTTTCATGTCATGCTGTCCTTTTGCCCGCTGCTCCAGCAAGCGTTCGTAATCCTGATGCACTTCCTTACTTAAATACCGCAAAGCCTGCTGATACAGCGGTTCTATTTCCAGTGAGACCAATGAAACACCCATTGCTTTCAAGCGTGCCATTCCTACAGCCAACTGCGTTGTGATATACCTGCTGCCCGTCATTCCTTTGTACCAGCCCCAGGAACCGTCAGCAAGTTGCTGTTCACGCAACTTCCGCAAAGCCAGTTGCAACCTGTATTGCATGGTATTGACATCTGCCAGCATAGCAAGTTGTTTTCTGCGTTCCGATTCATGCTGTCCCTCCATCAGCCAAGGAGTTTCCTGCAACAGTAAAGTCTTCAGCTCCTCATTCTTTTCCAGCGGACTCTTCAGCTCATCCGGATGCTGCAACCAACTGTCCAATACCTGCTTCAGCTGCAGATTGTCCTGCACAATCTTCACAGCCAGCGCATTGGCATAAAGTGCCATACCCCACGAAAGCGCATCCTCCTGCAAGGGCTCTCCCAGTACAGGCAATGCCTGCAATACGTACCACTCCGGATTCGCCGTCAGTTCAACCGTCACCCGCTTATGGCCGGCACTGCTGCTCTGCCCATTAAACAAAGTACGCATGTCCACTTGCTGGGTCCGGTTGGGCTCTACCTGTACCGGTACCGTCTCAGTCACCCATTCCCTACCCGACAACACCGGCAAATAATGCTGCTCACCATCACTCAGCACATCGGTAACGGCCATCACTTTGCAGACCAGCAAATCGTATGCATCGGGCACGACAAACGAGAAGTTAACAGCCTGATTCTCTCCGTCATCCACCATAAACGAAACCGATTTCCGGCATACCGACTTACCACTCACTGCATCTGTCAGTTCCAGCGTTGCCTTTCCTTTCAATACATTCATAGAGAGATTCTGAATTACAGCCGGAATACTGACTTTATCCCCCTTACGGATAAAGCGTGGCAAATTAGGACGAATCATCAGCTCTTTATGGGTTACAGCCTTGTCCGTCAGTAATCCGTAATCCATATCCTTCGTATGCGCCATTACCATCAGTTTCCATTCGGTCAGACGCTCGGGGACTGTAAATGACAAAACAGCCACTCCATTACTGTCTGTCCGCAAAGCCGGATAGAAGAAAGCCGTCTCAGCAAAATTACTCCGAAGCGACGGGCTGTCGGATGCCGGCAAAGCATTTTTCGGATTTCCGGCTAAATCAGACACCACCTCCTCTTCAAAAATAACATCGGTTACTGTTCCGCTTTCTTCCACCGAATCCAAAACCTTCAATTCGGCCAAAGGAGCATTGGCCACAGCCGACTTCATCATCGTGTTGGCACGCGCCATAATGCCTCCTCCATACCAGCCTCGTCTGCCAAATAATGCCGGGACATACAGTCTGTCCTGCATCTCGCTCCACGCATTCACTCCCTGATACGAAGGCAACGAAGGGAACTGTACATACAGCGAAGTATAACTGTTTCCGAAATAAGAATTATAAGAAATCCAAGGCAACTGACGGCTAAAATAAAGTCTGAACTGCCACTGATAAGGATACAGCTGGTCTAGCGAAGCATCGTACAGGGTAGCCAGCAGTGAAGCATCAGCCTTTGCTCCGTCCGGAGAAGACACACGCAGCTTCCATTCCTCCTTGCCCCCCGGTATCAGTTCATCACGAAAACTTTCCCATTTCAACACCAGACGCTTATCCGGCTGGGGACATACGATCGTAGCCCTTCGTCCATACGTTACACCGTTCTTGACAAACGCATAGACTACAGAAATACCTTTCCCGTAAGCTTCCTTATAAGGAAAAGCAATTTTCCGGATTTCATTACTCAAATGCATCACCTTTTTTTCGAGCAACTTTTCACCACTGTATACCCGATAATAGCAATACACATCCTGCTCACTGCTTCCTATATAAAGAGTAGGCACGACATTTTCCTTCCACTCCGTTCCGTCCTGATAAAACCATTCGGATTCCTTAACCGGTGGAATACGATCTTGCAGCGAGAAAAGTATAAAGTCTTCTTCCGCCTTGCTCTCTCTGCCCTGCTCATCGGTAACAGTAGCTACCAAGCGATACCTGCCCGAAGGCATCCGAAGCAAGTCACCCGGAACAAACGCTTCCGACTGAGCTGTAGCAGTTGACAAGACCTCCCGACCAACATTTCCCTTTTCATCCAGTTCAAACACCTTGTAACGGACAGAAGCCGCAACTTGCTCTTCATTGAGATTCATGACAAGAAACTGAATCTTCTCCTGCTTTTCTTTTACAACTCGGGCCGTCAAGCCATTTATCCGGATAACGAGCGAGCTTTCTCCCACCGGTAAGTCCAGAAAACCGGTTTGCGTTTCTCCATTCTCCCCCGTTACTTCGGCTACGACCTTATATAAATAATAATTCCTCCATACATCGCCATTATCCGGGAATGCAGTCAGAGGCGCTTCTATACGGAAATGCCCGTCGGCATCGGTCTGCGTAGTGCCCGAAGCCAAGACTTCTCCCTCATCGCTATTCCGCACCCAGAAGTTCAGCGAACGCAGTACCCGGTAATTCACCCGACAAAGACGTAAAGGAACACCCGTGAAATTGATAGCCTCAGCCTCCACAGTAACTGTATCGCCTGGCAGATAACTGCGCGTATAGGGTAGAAAGTCGACCCGGAACGTAGGCAGTTTATACGCTTCTACTTGGAAAGAACAACTTCCATCCTTCGTGGAAATACCGAATCTTCCCGGCAATACCGATTCCGGTAAAACAAAGTCCACGCTAAACGCTCCGAAATCGTCCGTCCTTACCTGCTTTTTCTGTAACGAACGACCGTTGGCATCCCTCAGCTCCAATTCTCTTTCCACATTTTCGGCCACCTGTGTTTTATCTCCATATTGCCTGTACACACGTCCGGTAAGCCGGACCATCTGGCCGGGCCGATACAATCCGCGGTCGGTAAAAAGCACCGTACGCAACTGCTCAGCATTTTCACCACTCCGAGGAGTCCACCA
>UncleJesse_p2__coassemble_1155_pt1 | contig 18149 bp, 19 predicted proteins | sample UncleJesse_p2__metabat2_low_PE_025 | metagenome-assembled genome bin UncleJesse_p2 | reverse complement strand
AACATCCTGAAATCGTTCTTCACCTTGACCACGGAGATACTTTCGAAACTTGCAAAAGCTGTATCGACTCAGGTTTCTCTTCTGTAATGATCGACGGTTCTCACCTTCCATACGAAGAAAACGTAGCTTTGACTAAGAAAGTTGTTGACTATGCTCATCAGTTTGATGTAACTGTAGAAGGTGAACTTGGTGTATTGGCTGGTGTTGAAGATGAAGTTTCTTCAGATCACCACACATACACTAACCCTGAAGAAGTTATCGACTTCGCTACTCGTACAGGTTGCGATTCTTTGGCTATCTCTATCGGTACATCTCACGGTGCTTACAAATTTACTCCAGAACAGTGCCATGTAGATCCTGAAACTGGCCGTTTGGTTCCTCCTCCATTGGCATTCGACGTATTGGATGCAGTTATGGAAAAACTTCCAGGATTCCCTATCGTTCTTCACGGTTCTTCATCAGTTCCTCAGGAAGAAGTTGAAACTATCAATAAATTTGGTGGTGCATTGAAAGCTGCTATCGGTATTCCAGAAGAACAGTTGCGTAAAGCTGCTAAGTCTGCAGTTTGCAAGATCAATATCGACTCAGACTCTCGTTTGGCTATGACTGCTGCTATCCGTCAGGTATTCGCTGAAAAACCAGCTGAATTCGACCCACGTAAATATTTGGGCCCAGCTCGCGATAACATGGAAAAACAGTATAAGCACAAAATTCTGAACGTATTGGGTTCAGACAACAAATTGGCTCAGTGCTAATATTGAAATCCGATAAATAAAAAAAGCCGCAAACTGCGGCTTTTTTTATTTATATCTATTTGAGTTTATCTTGCTGCATAGAATAAAGAACTTCCGTTCAAACTTCTTAAAACTGAAACTCCATTCATGTCAGGAACTACAGTTGCAGTGCCGTTGGTAGTTGTTGCAGAAACAGTTCCATCTTCATTGAATTTGATTAATTCGAAGCTCTGTCCTTCGGCTTCGGCATTCCATGTGCGGTTTTCTTCGTTGTATACCAAATCTACAGATTTATTCTCTCCTTTTTTGGTAATGGTGTATCCATCTTCGTTTGTGCGAACTAGGTATTCTCCGTTTTCACCTTTGATGGTTTTCTCTTGTCCAACTTGTGCTACTGGATTTGAACCACTCCAGAACTCAATGCTGTTTAATACGATAATGTCTGCAAGATAAGCGACTTCATATACCGGAACAATATGAAAGGCAAGAAATATAATTTCGTTTACAAACTTGTTGCTTACGCCATTGTTCCAGTCTTTTAGTGTGTTCCACAAACCAAATGAGCCAATACATGACGAAAAAAGCAAGCTTCCACAGAGCAAAGAACTTACAGCCAATAATTTTCCTTTTTTCATTTTTTTCTAGTTTTAGGTTGTTAATTGTTTGTTTATAGATAACATAAAGATATGCTTCCTTGCAAATATATAACTAATTCTTTGTATCTTAATTTTTTTTGTTGAAAAAATTGTATCTTTGCTCTCTGTTGACCTACAGATTATTAATTCATATAAAATTATAAAGATGGCAGAACAGATTCAGAAAAGGCTGAATGATTCGAAGGCCACCCGTTGGGGAGCCTTGGCTATTGTCGCTTTTACCATGATGGCGGCATATTATGTAAATGATGTAGTAGCACCTTTAAAGACTATGCTTGAATCCGATTTGGGATGGAATAGTAGTGAATTTGGGCTTTTTACTGGTGCATATAGCTTTTTGAATGTATTTTTCCTGATGTTGATTTGGGGTGGTTTAATTTTGGACCGCTTTGGAATTCGATTTACCGGAAAACTGGCTACTATTCTGATGGTAGTGGGTACGGCACTTGAATATTATGCTATGACAGCGATGGCAGGTGATACTTCTACTATATTGGGCTATAAGTCTGGTGTGTTTGTCGCTTCTGCGGGATATTCTATTTTCGGTGTAGGTGCAGAGGTTGCAGGTATTACAGTAACAAAGATTATTGCCAAATGGTTTAAAGGTAAGGAAGTAGCTACAGCGATGGGCGTTCAGGTTGCACTGGCTCGTATTGGTTCTCAGGCTGGATACGCTGTGGCTATTCCGTTGGCTCGTTCCTTTGGGTTAACCTCTCCTGTATTGCTGGGACTGGTACTCCTAATTGGTGGAATGATTGCTTTTTTTGCTTTCTCTATTCTTGATAAGAAGTTAGACCGCCAGGTTGAAGAGTCAGTAGCCGATGATGAGGAAGAAAAGTTTTCTTTCAGTGATGTAAAACATATTCTTTCTAATCCGGGTTTCTGGCTGATAGCTTTGCTTTGTGTTTTATTCTACTCTTGTGTATTCCCATTCCAGAAGTTTGCATCGGAGTTGATGACTAGTAAATATGGTATTGATGAGAATGTTGCAGGCTTCTTTGCAGGATTGCCGGCGCTAGGGGCCTTGTTTCTGACTCCAGTATTCGGAGGGTTAGTCGACAAAAAAGGAAAATCTGCTTCAATTATGGTATTAGGTGCGGCTATGCTGATTTGTGTTCATTTTGTATACGCTATCCCTTCTATTAATAACTGGCTTGTAGCAATTATTTTGATGATTGTATTGGGTATTGCTTTCTCTTTGGTGCCTTCGGCTATGTGGCCGGCTGTAGCTAAGATATTCCCTGTCAGCCAACTTGGTACAGCTTATGCACTTATTTTCTTTATTCAGAATATTGGTCTTTGGGGTATTCCTACTTTAATTGGTGCTGTACTGGATAACTATTGTGTAATTGAAGTAAATGGTGTGAGAAGTTATGATTATACTCTGCCAATGTGTATCTTTACCGGTATTGCAGTATTGTCTATGTTGGTAGCATTCATGCTGAAAGTTGCTGATAAAAAATATGGCTATAAATTGGAGGAACCCAATATCAAGGCTTGAAACTTTAAGATAGAATATTAATTTAGGAATATAGAAATCCCTTGTACTCAAGGATGTGGCATATACATTCAAGGAGTACAAGGGATTTTTTATGCTAGTTATGTCTCTGCTTATTATAAGTCTTTGTCAATTTTCAAAATACCTCCAGTTGTAGTGTTGAAAATAACTCGTGTGTTGACTTTTTTGTTGAACAAGTCATCTACCAAGACTTCTTTATTTCCAAACCCGGAAACAGAAACTTCACCTTTAAACATTTTCTTTTCACGGAAAGTAACATTAACTTCTGCTTTTCCTGGAATATTATAAATTATTCCATCTAACTTTTTTTTCTTATTATCAGGCTCCGGATTCGCCGGAAGCATACCTGTATTTTTGATACTGATATAAATGGGTTCCCCTGCCAGGTTATCGGCTCCAAGTACTCCTAGCTTCTGAGAAAAACGGCATACCGTCTGGTTATTGATTTCTTCTGGCTCAATACGGAAAGTAAAAACTTTATCCTCGCGACTGGTTATTCCCTTGAACATTTGTGTTAGGGCTTGTTCCTGTTTGTCCAGGTTGTCCATAATCAACTTGAGAGAAGCTCCATCTTTAGGCATATTGTCAGCCTGACCTCTTAAAATGGTATTTTTGCTTTCGCGTATGTTATAGATTTCTTTAGCTGTAAGTTCAGCCATCTTAGCCGTAGAACCTGCCAGCAGAATTTCTTCGGTCATGAAGTTTCTGGGGTTAGTTTGTTTCTGAGGCTTTTCAAGCTGAAGATCATTTGTTTCCTCATCTTTCGGGGCAGTAGTATTGACTGCCTTTATAATGCCCTCTTTGGTCAGTTCAATGTTTGAGGCCAAAGATTTATCTTTTAATTTGATTGTATATGCATTGTTCGTATCAGGAATTCCTGCAGGCTGTGTAATGATTTTCTTTATTTCCCAATACTCGTTGGGCTGTGATGTAACATTATTCAGTCGCAGATACCGATTGGCATATTGGCAGAACTCTCCAGGTGTATAGCTCACTTTAGTGACGATGACTTTTACTTCTATCACTGTTTTAGGAAGAAAATATACGATTCCTTCACTGGAGCCGGGAGTGTACTGACTATAGTCTTGCGCTGCAGCTCCCATCGAAGCCAGAAGTCCCAATGCTATGATTCCTGTTTTCATATCCTTTAGTTTTTGGTTTCACTTAATTTTTTCCATGCTTCAGGCAGTGCATCAATGATGTCTTGTGCCGTCATGCTAATCTCTCCCATACGTTCGGCTGCGATGTCGCCTGCCATGCCGTGTACATATACAGCCAGTCTGCACGCATCTTCACGCCCGTATCCTTGTGCAAGCAAAGAGGTTATGATTCCGGTTAATACGTCACCGCTGCCGGCTGTTGCCATGCCCGGATTACCTGTAGGATTGATATAACAGTTCCCTTCAGGGGTAACAACGATGCTCCATGCTCCTTTTATGATGATGAAGCATTGCAAATAACTGGCCAGTTCTTTCGTCTTGGTGAGTCTTTCAAAACTATCTGTACACTTACCGATAATACGTTCCAGTTCCTTAATATGAGGGGTAAGTATAGAGCGTTTAGGAATTCTGTTCAGCCAAGTGCGGTGTGTGCTGAAATTATTCAGCGCATCGGCGTCCAGAACAAGAGGGAGGTAGCAAGTTTTCACCTGATCCAGCATCGCAAGGGCAGTATCTTCTTCCTGACCGATTCCAGGACCAATGCCAACGGCTTGGAAATTATCCAAGTCTGTAGGCTCAACGAAGAATTCTTCGTGCAAATCACTTTGTACGATAGCTTCGGGAACAGCTGTTTGCAGCAATGGAATATTTCTGATAGGAGAATGTACGGTAAGTAGTCCTACTCCTGATTTCAGGCAAGCTTTTGCCGAGAGAATTGCAGCACCTGCCATGCCGTATGAACCGGCAATGAGCAATGCATGTCCGAAGTTGCCTTTATGTGCAAATCTCTTTCGAGGCTTGATAATATTGCGCATTTCTCGTCCTTCGGTGATGAAATAAGCAGTGTCGGCTTGTTTGAGATAATCGTCTTTTAATTGGATATCAATTACTTCAACTTCGCCAATGATTTCTTCGTTTTCTGCAAAGAAGAATGCCAGCTTGGGATATTGGATAGTCAGGGTAAGTGTTGCCCGGATGATATTTTGCCGGATATTATGTGTGTTGTCTTCACACATCAGTCCTGAAGGCACATCAATAGAAACAACTTTCGACGGAGATGCATTGATATATTTTACTACAGCTGCAAATCCTCCACTTAAAGCTTTGTTCAGTCCCACTCCAAATAGTCCGTCAATTACAATATCCTGTGCAGAAAGTTGTGGAGGGGTAAACTGGTTGCTTATCTCGTTGTATTTACCAAATCCAACTTCCTTAAGTCTTTGGATGTTGGCAACACATTCTTCCGAGAGTGTTCCTGTTACGTTGAATAAGAATACTTCTACATCGTAGTTTTTGAGAAAAAGCATGCGGGCAACAGCAAGAGCGTCTCCACCATTGTTTCCGGGGCCTGCAAAAACCACCATTCTGTGTGAGCGGTCCCAGCGGCTGATGATTGCTTCGGTCAATCTTTGTGCCGCACGTTCCATCAAGTCGATAGAGGCAATAGGCTCATTCGCTATGGTATATGCATCTGCCTCTTTAAATTGGTTATGTGTTAAAATTTTCATCCTTTTTTACTGAGTATTGGTCGGTAAAAGTACTAAAAAAGCTGTAATATCATATCATTTGAAGAGTAAAATATTCCTTAAATAGCAGATAGATATGCGGCTTTTTGCGAGAAAAATCGTACTTTTGCGGCAACTTAATTGCAATATATCATATGGACATTATTCAGATAAAAGACAAGCGCTTTAAAACCTTTATTCCTGAAGCTGAAATTCTGCAGGAGGTAAGCCGCGTTGCAAATGAAATTATGAATGACTTGAAGGATGAAAAACCTTTGTTTGTCAGTGTTTTGAACGGCTCTTTTATGTTTACGGCCGATTTAATGAAGTATCTGGATATGCCCTGTGAAGTCTCTTTTGTAAAGCTGGCTTCGTATGAGGGTACCTCATCTACCGGAAAGGTAAAAGAACTGGTAGGCTTGAACGATGATATAACTGGACGTACGGTTGTTATTGTGGAAGATATAGTGGACACAGGGCTTACCATGCAGCGTTTGGTTGAGACGCTTAAAGCCCGTAATCCGAAAGAGGTACGTATTGCCACTTTGCTGGTAAAGCCTGATAAATTGCAGGTGCCACTGGATATTCATTATGTAGCCATGAATATTCCAAACGATTTCATTGTGGGATACGGACTGGACTATGATGGTTTGGGACGTAACTACCGGGACATTTATACTGTAATCGAATAATTTATTAATATAACAATTTAGGTAAAAAAGATGTTGAACATTGTAATTTTCGGTGCTCCGGGTTCTGGTAAAGGTACTCAGAGTGCTCGTATCGTAGAAAAATATGGTTTGAACCATATCTCTACTGGTGACGTTTTGCGTGCAGAAATCAAAAATGGTACAGAACTGGGTAAAACAGCTAAAGGTTATATCGATAACGGTCAGCTTATTCCAGATGCACTGATGATTGATATCTTGGCTAGCGTATTCGATAGCTTCAAAGATAGCAAAGGTGTTATTTTCGATGGTTTCCCACGTACTGTAGCTCAGGCAGATGCATTGAAAGCTATGCTGACTGAACGCGGACAGGAAGTTTCAATCATGTTGGATTTGGAAGTTCCTGAAAATGAACTGATGGACCGTCTTATCAAACGTGGTCAGGAATCAGGTCGTGCTGACGATAACGAAGAAACTATCAAGAAACGTCTCGTTGTATATCACTCACAGACTGCTCCTTTGATTGACTGGTACAAGAATGATGGTAAATACCAGCACATCAACGGATTGGGTAGCATGGACGGTATTTTTGCTGACATCTGCTCTGCAATTGATAAACTCTAATTGACAAAGAATCAAAAGGATGAAGAATGGAGGATCTTTCATCGGAAGATGCTTTGTTCTTCATCCCTTTTTTATGGTGGCGCACAGCTGCCTGTTTATCTAACAAGAAATTAAATTATGGCTGAATCGAATTTTGTAGATTATGTAAAGATTTACTGCCGCTCCGGAAAGGGCGGACGAGGCTCAACGCACATGCGCCGTGAAAAATATGTACCTAACGGTGGCCCCGACGGTGGCGACGGTGGTAGAGGAGGTCATGTTATTTTGCGGGGTAACCGTAATTACTGGACATTGCTCCACTTGAAGTACGACCGTCATGTCTTTGCAGGACATGGAGGCAATGGTTCCCGCAATAAAAGTTTCGGCAAGGATGGAGAAGATAAGGTGATTGAAGTACCTTGCGGTACAGTGGTGTATAATGCCGAAACTGGTGATTATGTATGCGATATTACAGATCACGGTCAGGAAGTCGTTTTGCTGAAAGGCGGACGTGGCGGACTTGGAAACTGGCATTTCCGTACAGCTACACGTCAGGCACCCCGTTTTGCACAGCCGGGTGAACCGATGCAGGAAATGACTGTGATTCTGGAGTTGAAACTGTTGGCTGATGTAGGTTTGGTTGGTTTCCCGAATGCCGGAAAGTCTACGTTGCTTTCCACCGTATCGGCTGCTCGTCCTAAAATCGCCAATTATCCGTTTACAACGTTGGAACCGAACTTGGGAATTGTGTCTTACCACGATGGAAAATCGTTTGTAATGGCAGATATTCCGGGAATCATCGAAGGTGCCAGCGAAGGAAAAGGATTAGGGTTACGTTTCTTGCGTCATATAGAGCGAAACTCATTGCTCCTGTTTATGGTTCCGGGAGATACGGATGATATCCGTAAAGAATATGATATCCTGCTTAACGAGCTGGCAACATTCAATCCGGAGATGCTTGACAAGCAACGCGTTTTGGCTATTACCAAATGTGATATGTTGGATGACGAACTGATAGAGATGCTTCGTCCTACATTGCCCGATAACGTACCTTGTGTATTTATTTCATCTCTCACCAATATGGGTATTCAGCAACTGAAGGATGTGCTTTGGGCTGAACTCAATAAGGAAAGCAATCGTCTGGACCCTGTCAAGAGTGAAACTATTGTTCACCGTGCCAAAGACCTGTCTAAATTGCAGCAGGAACTCAAGGATATGGGTGAAGACGAAGACTTCGACTACGAATACGAAGACGCCGATGAGGATGATTTTGATTATGAATACGAAGAAGAAGACTGGGACGACGAAAAAGAGTAATGGAACAGTTTTTATCAGATAAAAGAATGTTGGGATACAGACTGATGAATCTGTATCCTGACATTTGTTGTTTTTCTACAACCCGGCACGACGGGTATAGTACAGGCCGGTATGCATCGTTTAACTGTAATCCTTATTGCGGAGATATACCGGAAGCAGTTGAAAAAAATAAGGCTTTGCTATTATCCTTATTGCCGGATTCAGTTCGTTTGCTGGCTATACCTCATCAAGTACATGGAACGGAGGTATTCCAGATTCAGGATTCGTTTTTAAAACAGACAGAAGAGGAGCGCAGATTGGCCCTTGAAGGGATAGATGCACTGGTTACAAACGTTCCCGGTGTATGTCTGTGTATCTCTACAGCCGATTGCATCCCTGTATTGCTGTATGACCCTACACATAAAGTAATTGCTGCTGTTCATGCAGGCTGGAGGGGTACTGTGGCACGACTTGTACGCAAAACTGTTAAGACGATGCAGACTGCTTATGGTGTTATGCCGGAGCATCTGTGGGCTTGTATAGGACCTGGAATCTCGCAGAAAGCCTTCGAAGTTGGCGATGAAGTGTATGCGAAGTTTTGGGTAGCCGGCTTCCCGATGGAGCAGATTGCAGTTAAGAATCCGGAAACAGGCAAGTGGCATCTGGATTTATGGGAGTCAAACCGCTTGGAATTGCTTGACTGTGGCCTTTCTCCAGACCGGATTGAAGTGGCAGGAGTCTGTACTTATTTTTCAAATGATGATTTCTTTTCGGCACGTAGATTGGGTATATCTTCCGGTCGCATGTTGTCAGGAATAGTAATAAAGTAATATAAAACCATGAAATTCACGATTAAAGTATCCGAAGAATTAAAAACTGCATGGCCACAGTTCGTTGGAGCCGCTGTTTATGCCAAGGTTACGAATACACCTTACAATGAAGCCTTGTGGGAACGCATTAATCAGTTTATTGCGTTATACAGAGAACAGTATACGACAGATTCTATCAAAAGTATGCCCGCTATTCAGGCTACCCGTGCGGCATATAAAGCCTGTGGAAAAGATCCCAGCCGTTATCGTCCTTCATCCGAGGCTTTATGCCGTCGTATTTTGCGTGGAATACCTCTTTATCAGATAGACACGCTGGTCGATTTAATAAATCTGGCATCTATTCGCAGCGGTCATTCCATCGGTGGTTTCGATGCAGACAAGATTCAGGGAGGTAGTCTTGTTTTAGGGATTGGAAAAGCAAATGAGCCTTATGAAGGAATTGGCCGTGGTGAACTGAATATTGAAGGCATGCCAGTATATCGTGATGCGATAGGAGGTATCGGTACACCGACCAGTGACAATGAACGTACTAAGATGGATGCAAACACCTCACATATTCTTGCTATTATGAATGCCTACGGTGAACAGGAACATTTACAGGATAATGTGAATTACATGGTAGATTTGCTGAAAGAATTTGCGGCAGCAGAAGAAGTTGAAATCCTATATTTCGAATAACGGCCGTATGAATTTGTGGAAGTATATATGGATTTGTTGCGCATCGTTTTTCTGCTGTAGCTTACAACTGTTTGGGCAGCATGCATTTACCCAGTATGAACGGAATCATATTCGCATACATACCCCCGGACTTTTTGACGGTAAGTCGCGATTAGAAATACCATTGGAGTTGTTGGCTGATAGCGGAAGTTGCTTTCCTCTACCTGGAGCAAAAGTGATTTCTCCGTTCGGAGGCAGACGTGGACATTCTGGCGCAGATATTAAGACAAAGGCTAATGATACTATTCGTGCGGCATTTGATGGAGTTGTACGTATGTCCAAGTCATACGGAGCGTATGGCAAAGTGATTGTGATACGCCATCCTAACGGGCTGGAGACGGTTTATAGTCATAATGTCAAAAACATGGTAGCGTCTGGGGATACTGTAAAAGCAGGACAGTTTATTGCGTTGACCGGCAGAACAGGACGTGCTACCACAGAACATCTTCATTTTGAGGTGCGTATTAACGGTCAGGCTATTAATCCATCATTGGTGTTCGATATGGTAGGACATGCATTGAAACGGCATACGTTGGTCTGTGTGCGTTCGGGAAGCAAGATAAAAGTGACAATAAAAGAAGAAAAAAACTCAAAACAATAATTGAATATAAATGGATATACAGAAAATAATGACAGAAGGAATTGTTTTCAAAGGAGGAAAATCTCCAAAAGGAAAACAAGAAGAGAAAGTAAAGACAAAAGCCAAGAAAAAAACTTATATTACCGGACTTCATGGCTCTGGTTCGGCTAAAATGAAGGCAGAATACCGTCGCCGTAGAGCTAATCGCCATAAAAATGGCTAAATTTTCCTTTTCTATAAGTGTTTGATACGTAGCAGATTGAATACTTTTGGAGTGTTAAAGTCAAAAAATAATCGCTTTAAATATGTTGTTTAACATATAATATATATATCTTTGCCGCGTCAAAATAATATGAAGTTTTACAATTTAAGGTAAGAAACAATGAAAAAATTTTTATTGTTGGTTGTAGTTTTGATGACTACACTGGCAGCAAGTGCGCAGGAAATGTATATGGGTGGTGGTATCAGCCTTTGGAGAAACAACGATTTGGATAAAACAACTTTTTCTATTTCTCCAGAAGTAGGCTATAACCTTAACAGCAAATGGGCATTGGGATTGGAATTGGTTTACGGCCATAACTACAAAGACGAGTTTTCTGTAAACTCATTTGCGTTGGCTCCTTATGCACGTTATTCATTCTATGAAAATAATATTGTGCGTCTGTTCTTGGATATGGGCTTTGGCTTTTCAACTTCTAAAGTAAAACATGCTGATGCAGTGAATGGTTTTGAAATTGGTTTGAAACCTGGTATGGCTATTAAACTGAATCATCAGTTCAGCATTGTAACTAAAGTTGGTTTTGCCGGCTATCGTGATGATTACTTCAGAGGCGGAGAAAATGGTTACGGAGTAAGCCTTGAAAGCGAAGATATTTCTTTGGGTATTCACTACGAATTCTAATAAGAATTTTATTACTCTTTTATATAAGGTCTTATGCTGAGAAACTATTTTTCGGTATAAGACCTTTTTTATTAAAAAAATGTAGTATATTTGCATTCACTATCACTGGGCTTGACTGGTTTTGACAGCGAGAGATGTGGTATGTAAGCATGCAGTGCGTCAGTGATTTGCACTATAATCTCAGTTACTGAACTTTTATCTGGCAACGAAAATTATGCTCTCGCTGCTTAATCGAAGTATAGTAGATTAGCTTTATTTCCGTCACAGTGATGGAAACGAGACATCGCTCAAAAGCTCTTGTTCCGAGGCGTTTGAAACAGCGGTGCAGTAAAATCGGGAATAGTTTCAGTCTCGTTCCGCAGCTGAAATGAAATTTTAGGAACTAAGGCATAAGTTGGTGGCTCTGGTCTTGCTTATGCACGAAAACCGAAGGCAGAGATAAGCATGTAGAAAGCATATGGCTTCCTTGTTTGGACGAGGGTTCGACTCCCTCCAGGTCCACGAATGGCGTGTAAATCATTGATTTGCACGCCATTGTGCTTTTATGATACTTAAATAAACAATCAGATTAGACTATGATAAAGCAGGATTATCTTTTACGAATGATTCAGGAAATAATTTCTATGCTGGTAGAAGCATTGCTGTACAGGAAGAAACTGCGGAAAGAAGAATGGACTTCGTATGACTCTCAGCTCAATACTTTATTGGGAATGCCGACTAATGAGCTAATGGCATTGAATGCTGATGACCTGATATCCCGATATGCTGAAATGCAGGACGGTATGAATAAGCTGGAGTTGTCGGCTGTAACTATGCTAAAGCTGTCGGATGAGATGGGAGACGAGCATTTGCTCCAGAAGTCCCGTCTCCGGCAAGAAGGACTGATGTTGCTGAAATACATACAGGAACACAGTGACAGCTATTCTATGCAACGTGCTTTGCTTATCAACCTGCTCGACAAAGATGCCTGAAATGCTTTTCTGACAGTTTCCAATTATAGGTAGCTTTGCATTTTATCATTGCAATGATAAACTTGCGTCTCAAATAAAACGAAGCTTTATCACAAAAGTAAACAAGCTTCGTCTCATTTGAGACGCATTGAAAATGTAGTGTTGATTGGCGGGTTGTATCCGATTTTATCCTAACCAATACTTCGATTTCGGCAGGTAAGCCAATAAACGTACTAGAATGAATGCCGTGAAAAAACAGCAGACAGTGATAAGCGGAATTTTAATAAATATCGGGATAGGCAATGTGTTGAGAAGAGGCTGAAAAAAGAAAATCAGCATCAGGTGAATAAAGTATACCGCATAGCTCAACACTGCAAACCGGCTGATAAAGCGTGCTATCAGTCCGTGGCTGTTCCAGGGAATGCGGGTTATCAGTGAAAATACCCCGTAGGCCATTATCATGATGTTGAGGCTGCAAAAGCGCCAGCAGACTTCCAGATCACTTACCATGGTGACGTGAGGAAGGCGCAGCTGAAACAAGATTGCTGTAATGAGGTAGCCTCCTGCTATGGCAATCAGTGACTGACGTATGCTTAGTGCACCGTAGCGGCGTATGTAATATCCTAAAATAAAATATCCTGCAAACCCTGTAAAGTAATGAAGCAACGGTGACGGATTCCAGAAGCATTCTCCTAAAACAGCCGGAAAGACAAGGTGGATATAAGGCAGGCAGGTAGTGAAGGCCCACAGGCCGAGATAACCTTGCAACTGGCGCTGACTGCACTGTTGCAGCCATGGTGATACGACTGGAACAAGCAGGTACAATCCCAGCAGCATGTAGATAAACCACATGTGTCCAATCTCCGTACCGAAGTTTACAGGTATATGGGCAATGTTTACCAGTACATCTTTCAGAGTATCCCCACGGTGGTACATGTAGTAAAAGGCATAGATGACGCACCAGCTTACGAACGGATACAGAATCCGGGTAAAACGCCGGCGAAAGAAAGTAGAAACATCCGTTTTCAGCGGCAGCAGGAAATAGCCGGAAATCATGACAAACAGCGGAACTTCTATCGGTGTGAGACTGTTTATCCATCCGATAATTGCCGTATCTTGATTCTTGATAGCAGTCAGGTCGGGATTAATGTAGTAGCACTCTGTGACGTGTTGCCAGATGACCAGAAAGCAGGCTAGCACACGCAGCAAATCAAGTGCAAACAGGCGGGTTTCTTTCTTTTCTTGCATAGTATTGTATATTAAAGCATCGTATGGCTGCAAAGATAAGCGACCTGCGGTTTAAAAAGATTGTTCCATGTCAAAATCGCTCTGGCTGCTTATCCTTATTTTTCAATCAGCATCAGTCCCACACCTCTGACGGTTTTAATTTCGATGCGGCTGTCTCCCTCGAAAAGTTTGCGGAGCTTGGTGATAAATACATCCAGGCTGCGTGAGGCAAAGTAATCGTCCGGCTTATCCCAGCAACGGCTTAAAATAACATCCCGTTTTACTACATCACCTTTGTTCTCGGCCAGCAGCTGCAGTATCTGCGCCTCACGTGCAGTCAGTGTAGTTGATTGGGCCGATTCATTGTTCCGCAGTGCGGCATGTTCGGCATCAAGCGTATAGGGGCCGAATTTGCACATACCGCTCTCATTGCGGGTTTTTACCCCTTCTTTCATTTTCAGGATAGCATGCAGGTGAGCATCCAGTTCGTCTGGAATGAAGGGTTTCTTTACATAATTGTTAACTCCGATGTCGTATCCCTTTCTCACATCCTTAGGTGAAGTCAGTGCCGAAGCAAACAGAATCGGTGTATCACCGTCTGTTTCTCTGATACGGCTCACCATTTCGAAGCCGTCCATTACGGGCATGTCAATATCCGAGATGATGATGTCGGGATGATGTTCTTCCCATGCCTGCAGTCCTTCCTTTCCGTTGAAGGCAGTAATAACTTCATAGCCGCCTATGATGTCCTGAAGTCCTGACTGGACGATATACGACAGATTCTTGTCGTCTTCCACCAATAATAGTTTTATCATAACAGTAAGTTGTTAAATGGTTATAGATACAGCAGGATGATGTCTATACATCTGCAGTTGCTTCCGGCAGGTAAATGGCAAACTCTGTAAACTCGCCTTCTATGCTGGTTACAAAAATCTTTCCGGCATGCGCTTTTACCGCCTGGTCTACAAAACTCAGGCCAAGGCCGAAACCAGAAGTACCGTGCTTCCTGTTCCGGCTTTTGGCCGAAGCACGTTCGAATTTCTGGAAGATAAGATGAATGTCTTTTTCGGCTATCCCCAGACCGTTATCTTGCACTTTTATCACTGTATAGTTTTTGTTCAGCTCTGCTGAAATCTTTATTTCTACCTGTTCGTTGGAATATTTAATGGAATTGTCTATAAGGTTGCAGAATATTTCTTCCAGATACTCGGCATCAGCATATACCGATTCTACTTGTAGATTAATGAGGAAGTCTACCTGCTTTTGCGATTTGGTTTTAAATTTTTCAACAAGTCTGTCCAGCATGTGAGCCAGCGGGACTTCTGTCTTGTTCATTTCCAATTTCTGGTTTTCCAGTTTGGAAAGTGTCAGTACTTTATTAGTGAGGGCCAGCAGATGTCCGGCTTCGTTTTCGGCAATGTCGAAATATTTATCTTTCATCACAGGCTTGTCATCAAGCTTTCCGCTTCTCAGAAATTTCAGTGCCATGATGATGGAGGTGAGCGGGGTTTTCATGTCGTGTATCATCGCGTAGGAGAAGTCTTCGCGAATCTGGAAAATCTTCTCGAAGCGGGAAATGAATCTCATCTGGTAGCTGATGCAGACGATTACGAGCAGCACGATGATGAATGTGCCGGCAAGCAGCAGGCCCATACGCTCTAAGAAAGTCTTGTAGGGATTGGTGATGATGAGCTGAACAACCTGGGTGTAATCAGAACGGATTGGAAAGTATTTGGGTTTGACAGTCATAAAGGACGGTTCTTTTTGAGTACCGATACCATTTATTTTTTCTCCAGTTTTTAAATTTATAATGCCTATATAATATTTGTTTCCTAATCCGTTTTGGGTTAATAATTCGGCAGTAATGGAATCAAGGTTGTGTAATGATATCGGATATCCCATGTCTGAAAGCCGTTCATAAAAATATGTCATAGGAGGAATTGTGTCGTTTGTAGGTCCGCTCATGATTTTTGTTCCTTTGGGAGTTTGCTCGAATCTCATATTCCCTTCTTCTTCCAATGCTTTTTCAATGGTTGCATAACCTTCGTCCTGAATGTCGTTTTTTATCAGTTCATACGAATTGTATATCCATATCATCTGCAGAGCCATTGCCCCGATAAGTCCTACGACAGACAGTATGGTGATGAATAATATGTTTTTCTTACGTTTTGAAGTCTCCATGTATGATATTATATGACTTTTTAATGTTTTTTCAATGCAAATATAATAATTGGATTATGAACATAAATCGAAACATCGAAGTATTAACCTAAAGATAACATAAGGATAACCTGATGTTTACTGACACTTGGTTACCTTTGCAACAGTAAAACAAAGGAAGACTTTAGCGGCTTTTATATTGTAAGATAAGGATTGGATATAGATAAGAACTTGTTAATAACAAGCGAGCCTTTTTTCTTGATATTTTGTATATTGTCTTAATTTATAATGAATTATGTTGTATGTTACTATTTCGCTTTGCTTAATAGCAATAGCTTGTATGATAAAAAATAAGAAACTGAAATATACACTGTTTATATTGTCTATTCTTATTTCAATATTAAGTATGGTTTTACGATAAAACTGAATTACTAATAAACAATATGAAAATATCAGATAAACAAATTAATAAAGAATCAGTTCGGCGGAAGGCATTGATTTCATACGGGAGAGGGCCTGAAGGGGAGGAAGTCTATATTGAAAAGAATGAGTTCAATAGAATAACTCCTATATTATGGGGCTTTATTTTCCCTGTGATAGCATTTATCCTGTTCTATGTCGTATATGATATAGATACCATAAAAATGTCTTTGAAAGAGAGGGAATGTTTTATGAATCCTTTTTCAATCATTTTCATAATGGGATTGGGAAATATTCTGGCTATATTCGTCAACTGGTTTGTTCAACTTATAATGTTTCTTTTACTTAATTCATGGAATTATAAATCCTTATGTATCAGATATAACAAAAAAAGTACATCAATGAGACTGGACTATAAGGAGCCTATGAAATTATGGAAATTCAGAGCTGTATATATTACGGCACATATTCTATCGGCATATTTGCCTATGGTTATAGGTTTTATAATGAAGGATATGGCTATTTCTCTTGCTTCTGCTTTTGCAATAGCTTTTTTCTTTGATGAAACCAGTCTTGTATGGAGGCTACGTCATTACAGCGGACAGGCCTTGTGCAGATATAAGGTAGATAAAGAATAACCTCCCGAAATTATGGCTGACCGTATTTTACTCTATCTGAATTTACGCTCAAAACAGATGGTGCGTGTACTTGCAGGCATCGGACCGTTCCGGTGTCTGTTTCTTATCGGTATTGCTGCCATTCTGTTTTATGCTTTTACGAAAGTAACAAGCGTATGGATATTGCCCGTGTGTTATCTGCTCATACTTTGGCTGTATCATAACACAGGTAGAAAAGACAAGGAGTTTTTGTCTTTACAGATGCATGGAGTAAAAAAATTGTTTGCAGCAGAATATTTATTGCTCGGTTTACCGTTTATTATTTCAGGGATTATTGCTGCGAATTACATTTCTTTACCGGTTATCATGCTGATTGCGGTAGTTATGCCGTGGATTCATCCTGTCCGGTTTCACTCAATAGTTCTGCTTGTGTCCTTATTATACAGTGGAGATTTGCTGTATAGAAGGATGTTCCGGAAACAAGTACCACTGTATACGGTATTGCTCTTTCTGTCTTTCATGGGAGTACTGCATGACAATATCAATCTCTGTAAAGTATGCCTGATATTGTGGGGAACAATTCAGGGAACGGCATATATGGTGATGCCACCGAAGCATGAACTTTCTGTCTATAACAGTTTCGGAATGTATCAGTCGATGCTGGTAAAATCAGGCTTGAGGAATATCTTTATAACCATGTTTCCGTTCATTGTACTTATGCTTGTGCTGATACACGATACAGAAGCTATACTTTTCTGTCTTGTATTGTTTTCTTCGACATTGTTCTACCAGTGGAATATGGGCATGGCAAGATTTTCCTTCGAGACACAAACTGCAATGGGAATATACTGGCTGCTATTCCCGTTGCCGCTGTTTTTAGTTTCGATTATAAACCCTGTCGTATTGATTCCTTATTTGGCATTGAATATCGGTCTTACACTTTCAGTCAGGAAAAAATATAAACATCTATGGAACTGATATATATAAAGAATTTGAGCAAGGCATACGGTAAGATGAGAGTGCTTGACAACCTCTCCGTTTCTTACGAATCCGGAAAAATCTACGGACTGGTGGGAGAAAACGGAGCTGGGAAAACTACACTTTTCAATTGCATTATGGGAGTAATTGATTACGGCGGCGAGATAAGGAAGTCTGCCAAGATGGCCATTGGCTACATGCCGGCTGAAAGCTTCTTCTACTCCCTTATCACAGGAAAGGAGTATCTTGAATTCTGTATTAAGGCAAAAGGGAAGAAGATGGATGCTAAAGCCATAGATTCCTTGAACAAAATCTTTCAACTGCCACTGGAAAGATTCGCTTCGGACTATTCCACCGGGATGAAGAAAAAACTTGCACTGATGGCCTTACTGCTTCAGGATAATGACCTGTACATCCTTGACGAACCTTTCAACGGGGTAGACCTTTACGGATGTATCCAACTTAAAAGAATCATCCGCGAGCTGAAGGAGAAAGGGAAGACTGTCATAATCTCATCGCATCTTATTAATACATTACATGAACTGTGTGATGAAATTGATTTCTTGGATGGTCATACTATTCGGAAAAGATATATTCAGGTATCAATTGATGAGATAGAGCAGGATAT
>UncleJesse_p2__coassemble_1108_pt1 | contig 18949 bp, 10 predicted proteins | sample UncleJesse_p2__metabat2_low_PE_025 | metagenome-assembled genome bin UncleJesse_p2 | reverse complement strand
GCGCACTACGTTCGGGACGTAGGGGTCGGGCGTTCGAGTCGCCTCATTCCGACAGTAAAAAGGCCCAATTCTAAAGAATTAGGCCTTTTTGATTGTTCACATCCTTGTTAATTACATACACTTCTTTATTAACATCCTGTTAATAAACTATCTACTTCAAATCTTATTTAATCATATCAATCTGATTATCAACAATTTTACTTCTCTGCAATTTATACCGTAGCGTGTTCATAATGTAATAAACTCCTCAAATAAACAGCTGTAATCCTTAAAAAAAATAATGCATAATAAAAAGGCCGCTTCAACTCAAGTGAGCTAAAGCGGCCTTTTCTATTTATACCTTTATGAATAAAAGGATATTTATGGGTTAACGTACATTTACCTGATGCTTAACGGGTTTCATAATGAAAGTAAACTCGTAATCAGCATAAGGAACCTGATATTCAGGTCTGGTAATACGTCCCCAACTATCTTCACAACCTAAACCTGCCTGTAATTTATCAATGCAAAGATTGGTCAAGTCAGCTTTTTCTACTTCTGGAGAGTGTCTTTGGTCTTTTCTTACACCATCATCCAACGATTCGATTGTATAATGCAAAGCGGAAGCAGAGAATGGGGCAGAAGCTATAATTTCCAATCCATTACCACCGGCATTCAGCATTTTCCACCAACGAATATCTGATTTTGTACCGTTTTCCTGCGGACGAATGTAAGAATAGAACTGATTGTCTACCTGCTGACGGTAAATTCCGATATTTGCATTCCATTTACGGTCGGCATAGTTCTCAACAGGACCTCTACCATAATATTCTATTGTCTCGAATACTTTAGGCATAGGCATCTGCACACCGAAACGGAACATATTAGAAACTTTAGCATTCTTATCGGCTTCCATCCGTTGTTCCACCTTAATAGCTCCGGCATTGTTGATAACATATTTCAAATTCAGTTTTGCAGAGACTTCTTTCATCTCGTAAGCAGCCTCAACAACCACCAAACCATTTTCTGTCTGCTGTTTTAATGAAAGCAATTTCATTTCCGGATTCTTCCAAACTGCATATTTATTCTGAAGTCCGGCTCCGTAATCATTATCTACCGGTGCACGCCAGAAGTTAGGAGTCAATGCTTCGCCATCTTTAATAAAGTTGATGCCATCAGCTTCATATTTTACCATAAAGCCTGTGTGCTTGTTGAATTCAGTTCTAAAGTTTTCTCCTTCTACAATAAGATAGTTATAGTCATTGTCTTTCACCTCAGCTGGAATTGTCTGAATATTAGCTTGGGCTACATTTTCCATTTTCATTTCAGGAGCTACATACTCATTCAATGTCAGCTGATTCTTCGCAACTTCAAATCCAGCAGGCAATAAACCTTCGCGGTTTTTCAGTTTATAAGAAACATTCAGCAACCATTCTCCACACTTACAAGTCTTACCTAAATCAAGTTTGACGCTAGCAGTTTGCTGAGGAGCTACATTCAGTTTTTCGACACGACCTGTACGGACTGTCTTTCCATTTCTCATCAATTCCCACTCCATGTAATAAGCGCTCAAATCACGGAAGAAGTTTTCATTATAAACTTTCACCTCTCCTTCGGCCAGGTTTCCTGGAGTAGTCCAGATATTCTGATAGAAATAGCCAACCTCATACATATGTGGATTAGGTTTACGGTCCGGACTGATCAAGCCGTTGTTACAGAAGTTATTGTCACTGGCATCGAACTTATTGAAATCACCGCCATAAGCATAAATTGTTGCTCCGTTTTTGCCTTTCCAGCGAACAGACTGATCTACAAAGTCCCAAATAAATCCTCCCTGATACTTCGGATACTTACGTACCAAATCCCAGTATTCCTTAAATCCACCTTGTGAGTTACCCATTGCATGTGCATACTCACACTGTATCAGCGGTTTTTGTCTTGAGTCGTCCTTTCCATAGTCTTCACAGCTCTGATAACCATAATACATCGGGCAGAAAATATCAGTTTTTCCATCATAGCCTGCTTGCTCATATTGCACAGCTCTGCTTGAATCTTCAGCTTTTATCCAATCATAAGCAGCTTCAAAATTCGGGCCATAACCGGCTTCATTACCCAATGACCAGAAAATAATACTAGGATGGTTGAATCCACGCTGAACATTTCGTTGGTTGCGTTCCAGATGGGCCTTCTTGTAACTTGGGTTCTTGGCCAGCGTTTCCGGACCGTAACCCATACCGTGAGATTCCACATTAGCCTCAGCCACAACATAAATACCGTACTTATCACATAAATCGTACCAGAAATTATCATCCGGATAATGGCAGGTTCTCACAGCGTTCAGATTAAACTGCTTCATGAGCTGGATATCCTGAATCATACGTTCACGCGAAACTACATAACCGCCATCCGGATCCATTTCGTGTCTGTCGGCTCCCTTGAACAAAACTGCTTGGCCATTAACCAGAATCTGTCCACCTTTAAGTTCAATCTTACGGAATCCCACTTTAACCGGAATAACTTCCAGTGTTTCATTTCCACGCTTCAAACTGGCACGTAAAGTATACAAATAAGGAGTTTCTGCACTCCATTTATTTGGATCTTCTACATTAAAGGTAGCTGTGGTCTTGCCCGATGCTTTTACTGTCTGACTTTGTACAAGCTCATTCTTTGCATCCAGCAAATCTAACTTCACTTCTCCACTGCCGTTCATGTCAAGACTGACAGACAAGCTTCCGTTCTGATACTGAGCATCTAAATCGGGAGTCACACGAATATCCGCAATATGCGTTTTATTTCGTGCATACAGATAACAGTCACGTCCTACCCCACTATAACGGAAGAAGTCCTGGTCTTCTAAGTAAGTTCCATCGCACCAGCGGAATACCTGAAACGCAATCAAGTTTTTCGCTCCTGGTTTTACATAGTTGGTCAAATCAAACTCTGCCTCCAATTTGCTGTCTTCACTATAGCCTACAAATTTACCATTGACCCACAAATACATATTGGAAGTAACAGAACCGAAATGAGCAACAATTTTTTTACCCTTCCAGTCGGCAGGAATTACAATTTCTTTTCGATATGAACCTACATGATTGTCGGTAACAGGAACAAAAGGCGGATTATTTTTAAACTGCTCCCTCCAAGGATAGCCTATATTTACATAAATAGGATCTCCATATCCGTGAAGTTCCCATACGCCAGGCACAGGCAGATTATCCCATCCATTGTCATTATAGCCAACTTTCCAGAAATCAGTAGGACGACTGTCTGAATCTTTAACCCAAAAGAATTTCCAAGTACCATTCAAGGTCATAAAATTCTCTGATTTTTCTTTGACTGCCCGAGTTGCAGCCTCTTCATTTTCGTACGCAAAATAATTGGCATGCATCGGCGCACGGTTTACCGCATTTACTTCAGCATTCTGCCATTCTGTAAACGACTGTGCACCAGCGGTCAACGCACAGGTGCCCCAAAGTCCTAAAATCAGTTGTTTTTTCATATTATATATACATTAAGATTTATTCAACAATCCATCTTTTATCATGAGGAATAATTACCTTCGAATTATAATACATTGATTCCTTTACAGGAATTTTAATTGCATAAGTCTTTCCTTTATGCACATGTAAAGAAGTAGATCGCAACCAAGGATTCATATTCTTCAGCAACGAGTAATTAATACCTTGTCCACGGGCAAAGCGTGCCAGATCTTCAATATTCTCTGAAACCTTGATTTCCCGGTAATGAATGGGAGGATACAAATCAGACGCTTTCAGTCTGAATCCAAACTTCTGTGGTTCGGAAAGCAACATCTTTGCAGCCATGACACGATAAGGATACCGGGTAGTTTCTTCTACCAGATAAAGGTCAAGCGCATCATCTACATCCTGCCGGAGCAATTGTCGGGAAATACGCGCCTGACCTGCATTATAGGAGGCAATGACATTCATCCAACTTTTATAATTCCGATATGCATTCTTCAGATACTTACAAGCCGCATGAGTAGCTTTCTCCAGATGATACCTTTCATCTACCGTATTGCTTACCTCCAGGCCATAATCGCGTGCCGTACCTTCCATAAACTGCCACATACCCGCAGCACCAGCCCCTGAACGTGCCAATGGATTCAGGCTACTCTCTATAACCATAAGGTATTTAAAGTCATCGGGAATTCCATGCTGCTTCAATATGGGTTCCACAATCGGGAAATATCGATTAGCACGCTTTATTATCTGCAACGAAGTGCTATGCATATACGAAAAAGCCAATAATTCTCTATCCAAACGCTCCTTCCGGTCGTAACGCGACAAATCAACCGTACTATCACAAAGTGTAAACTGAGCAGGTACATCCAGACAGCTATATAATGGAAGTGTTTTTTCAACGGTCTGCGTTGACGGCTCTTTTAGCTGATTCCCCAAAAGAAACGGCATACTTCCTATTAAAGCAGCAATAACCCATGGCATATAGGAATGTAAGGATATCTTTTTCATAGCATATCAATATAAAGTATAACAAAATTCGGATTCACCCTACAAAGGTAATAGAATTCTGCATATTGAAAAAAGAAAGAGCACAGCTCTTAGTAAAAACAAGCTGTGCTCTTCTAAAATTTATTTAATTTCAAATGTTCCTTGCAGCGGGAGGTTATTGGAAGCTCCACCAACCATTACTTTAAATTCACCTAGTTCAGCAGTGAACTGCATATTTTTGTCGAAAATAGACAAATCTTTGCGAGTCAGGACAAAAGTTACATCTTTACTTTCTCCTTTCTTCAGGAAGATTTTCTCAAAGCCTTTCAAACGGATTGGAGGTGTTACCACAGAGCTTACTTTATCATTAATATAGAGCTGTACTACTTCGTCACCGTCACACTGACCGGTGTTGGTTACTGTACATACAACTTTCTGCATCACATCTTTGCCATCTCCTTCTTCCAGCCTCAGATTGCTGTAGCCAAAAGTGGTATAACTCAATCCATAACCAAAAGTAAAGAGCGGTGTTCCCGGACTGTCCATATAGTCCCTCTGAGGACCTTGAGAATAATGAACCGGAATCTGACCTTCATTTCGTGGAACAGACATCGGCAATCTTCCGCTCGGGTTATAATCACCGAAAAGGACATCTACAATACCATTACCACCTTGTTCACCAGGATACCAGGCTGTCAAAAGTGCCTGTGATTTTTCGTTTGCAAGATTCATATTCAAAGGTCTTCCGGCAATATAAACTGTAACCAGAGGCTTACCTGTAGCAGCCAGTGCTTTCAAGAGTTTTTCCTGATCACCCAGCAAATTCAAGGTTGCACGGTCAAAACCCTCACCACATTCCATATCCGATACAATACCATCGCCTTCATTCGATACGGTAGCTGCTCCTGTATTGATATATTTAGTCTTAAAGTCGCGTGCACTTGAACCACCAACTGCCAAGATAATCACATCGGCTTTCTGAGCAGCCTGTACTGCCTCAGCAATATTGCTCTGAGTTGTATCACGAATAGCACATCCCTTTACATAGTCAACCTGTGCGTTGGGAAGCTTTGCACGTACTGCATCCAGAATTGTAACAACCTTCGAGCGTTCCTGCGGAGCAGTATAGTCGCCCAAATAGTTATACATCACATCTGCATTAGGACCAATTACCGCTACACGCTTCAAAGATTTACTCAAAGGAAGAATGCCATCGTTCTTCAGCAATATAGTTCCTTCTCGAGCAATCTGACGGGCAATTTGACGATGAGCATCACAATTCACCACAGCCTTAGCCTCTTTAGGGGATACATACGGATTCTCAAACAATCCCATATTAAACTTCAGACGCAGAACATTCTCTACTGCACGATCGATGTATTTTTCCTCAATGCGTCCTTCTTTTACAGCTTTCACCAGACGCTTATATGCATTGGCACCCAAGTCCATATCTGTACCAGCTTTGATAGCCTGAATAGCAGCATCTTCCATATCGGCAGCTACATTTCCACCTGCAATACCGTCAATACTGGCCAAATCTGAATACACAAAGCCTTCAAATCCCCATCTCTTTCTCAATACTGAGTCAATCAGGAAAGTGTTGCTAGTACATGGTACGCCATCAATAGAATTGTACGAAGTCATCACAGTTGCAGCCTTACCTTCTTCTACTGCACGCTGAAAACCTGGCAAATATTCATCAAACAATGCACGCATTCCTATGTCTGCCGGATTACCGTTATGACCACCGCGAGGAACACCATAAGCAGCCAAGTGCTTCAATGTAGAATACACATGCTTGCCATCTTTATAATCGGCACCCTGCATACCCTTTACAAATGCAGTTCCCAAGATTCCAGTCAGGTAGGGATCTTCACCAAAAGTTTCTTCTACACGAGACCAACGCGGCTCACGGGCAATATCCAAAACCGGACCATAACCAATATTTGCTCCCTGCGAGCGTGCTTCCAGACCAATTGCCTCACCCATTGAAAAAATCAGATTTTTGTTCCAGGTAGAAGCTTGTGCCATTGAAGTTGGAAAAACTGTCGCTCCAATTGCCATATGCCCATGCGGACATTCTTCCGCAAACAACACCGGAATACCCAAACGTGTTTCTTCTACTGCATATTTCTGCAAGGCATTCAGAGCTTTGGCTGCCAATTCAGGATTCAACCCTGTCTCCAGTGTTTTCTGTGTCCATGGATCGGCTCTCAGTACAGCCCAATATGAGCCTATAGGAGCCTCACTCATTTGTTTTTTATACAAATCAGAAATAGTCACGCTGTTTTTACCGGTTTTGGTATACATTTCCCAACCCAGTGGACAACAAATCTGACCAACTTTTTCTTCCAAAGTCATTCTGCCCAGCAAATCATCAATACGTTCTTCAACCGGAGCAGAAGCCTGTTTGTAAAGAGGTTGTTGTGCCATAACAGGCGCAACACTCATAAACAAACAAGCGGTTGTAGTTATCAATATAGATTTCATAAGATATTATTTTTTCAGTTTAAACTTAAATGCCAAAGGTTCGTTTTTAAGACCTTCAGGTAATTTAACTACAACTTTATCACCTTCACAACTGTATTTCACTTTTTTACCAGTCTGCAATAATGTCATCTTTCCTTTTGGCAGATTACCCTTCCACTCGATAGTTGCAGGTAATGTTTCACCATCACTTACCGTATAGATTGCATACAGAGTTTCACCATCTTTATTGGCAGTAAACCAAGTCTTTCCGTCATTATAAACAGGAGTTGTACGTGTGCTGTAGATAGCTTCTCCATTTGCACGCATCCATTCACCAATCTTATGCAAACGGTCCACAACCGGCTGTTCGATAATACCATCAGCTGTAGGACCAACCCCCAAAGCCAGACAGCCACCTTTAGCAACAATCTCAGCCAAAATAGAGATTATTTTTTCTGGAGATTTGTAAGGAGCATTCGGAACCCATCCCCAGTCATTACTCAATGTAATACAACTTTCCCACGGATAATTCAGCTGAGTAGCCGGAATGCTACGTTCCGGGGTCTGGTAATTTTCATTTTTTCCACGAATACTGCGGTCTACTGAAATCAGTCCCGGATGTGTTTTTCTAGCTTTTTCCAATACACGGTCCAGATTTACATCATCACCTGTAACCCAACCACCATCGAGCCAAAGGATATCCATGCTGCCGTAGTCGCTCATCAACTCACCCAACTGGTTCTCTGTAAATGTCTGATAGTTTTTCCACCAGTCTTTATGCTGCTCTATCTTATAATTCTGTCTGCGGTTAGGAGTAGAATAATAAGGATTCCAGAACCATTCACAGTGCCAGTCCGGTTTTGAGAAATAACAGCCAATCATAAAGTTCTTCTGTCTGAAAGCCTCAAACACATACTTAGCTACGTTATTTCTTGGATTATCCTTAAAAGCTCCGTTTGCAATAGAGAAATCTGTATATTTTGAATCGAACATACAGAAGCCGTCATGATGTTTTGTTGTAAACAACATATATTTCATACCGGCATCCTCCATAACATCAGCCCATTGTTCCGGATTAAAGTTCACTGGATTAAATTTATCTTTAAGTCCCCAGTACCATTTTTTATAGTCCTCATAACTCATGCTCTTGTCACGAGGAATCCAGTCTTCATCTTCCGAACAGATAGACCACGATTCTACAATACCTGGCACGGAATACAAACCCCAGTGAAACAAAACACCAAATTTCAAATCCTGCCATTTATCCAATTTGTCAAGAACTTGTTGGTCTGTTGGCCATACATAATCTGATGCAGCCGACTGCTCATGCACAAAGCCCTGAACTTCCTGAGCATTTGCATTCAAGGTAAAAGCTGTACCAATAAGACAATAAGCTAAAATATTTTTCAGTTTTTTCATGATATTCTACGTCTATAATTAGTTGTTTATTTTTTTACTTTAAAGCTAAATGCCAGAGATTCATTTGCCAAGCCTTTAGGCAATGTTACTGTAACCTTATCCCCGTTGCAAGTATATTTCACTGTACGGTTTCCTTTCAAGAGCTTCATAGTTCCAGTCGGGATATTTCCTGTCCATTCAATGGTAGCAGGCAATTTTTCATTATCCGGCAAAGTATAAATAGCATAAAGTGTTTTTCCGTCCTTATCTGCAGTAAACCAAGTTCTGCCATCGTTATAATAAGGAGTGGTGCGTGTATTATAAATAGCTTTACCATTTGCTCTCAGCCATTTTCCTACTCCCTGTAGTCTTTCTACCACTTCTGGCTGGATAAGTCCTTCGGCTGTAGGTCCTACTCCTAAAACGAAGCATCCACCTTTAGCTACAATTTCAGACAACAGATTCACAACATGGTTAGATGTCTTGAATGTTGCATTAGGTACCCATCCCCATGCACCAGAAAGCGGCATACAAGTTTCCCAAGGATGATTCAATTGCTTTTCAGGAATTGTATGTTCTGGAGTCTGGTAGTTTTCATTTCTTCCCTTGATGGTACGGTCTACAGAAATCAAGCCAGGTTGCTGTCCGCCTCTGGCATTAGCCAATACTTCATCCAGGCGAACCTCTTCGCCGGTAATCCATCCGCCATCCAGCCACAGAATATCAAACTTACCGTAATTAGTCATCAATTCTGTCAACTGGTTATAAGTAAAGTCCTGATAATTCTTCCACCAGTCAGGATGTTTTTCTCTCTTGTAGTTCTGCATACGTCCATTTGTATCAAAATAAGGATTCCAGAACCACTCACAATGCCAGTCTGGTTTTGAGAAATAACAGCCAATCATAAAATTCTTGGCGCGGAAGGCATCAAAAACATAACGAGCTACATCCTTCTTCGGATTATCTTTAAACGGTCCGTTGGCAATAGAGAAATCGGTATATTTCGAATCGAACATACAGAAACCGTCATGATGCTTAGTAGTGAAAATCATATACTTCATACCAGCATCTTCCATCACGTCGGCCCATTGTTCCGGATCAAATTTGGTAGGATTAAATTTCTCACTCTGACCCCAGTACCATTTCTTATACTCATAATAAGAATCCATCGGGCGGGTTATCCAATCTTCACAGCAAATAGGCCATGACTCACAAACTCCAGGAACCGAATAAAGTCCCCAATGAAACAGTACACCGAATTTTTGGTCCTGCCATTTATCCAGTTTGGCCAAAACTTCTTTGTCGGTAGGCCATTCGTATCCATCCGACTGTTCATGTACATAACTATTCGCATCTTGTGCATTCAAGCTGCTCGATAAGGCTGCTCCCAATAAGCAGACCATCAGTTTTTTGATGTTTTTCATGATGTGTGATATGTATTAATAATGATTGATTGACAAATGTTATTTACCCACTATTTCTTCAAGCCATGCCAGATTAAATCTGTAGTGCAAACGGCTACTTAATATATGTATAGTATTATCAGGTGTCTGTGTTCCTGCCAAATAACCTCTTGGCTCTGCATGACAGGCATCCATCACAAAGTTTCCGGTCCACGCTCCCCCATCCAGAAAACGCTCCTGTCCATCTGTAATCAGACGTCTTACCGGCCATGTTTTTCCCTCATCATACGATACGGCTGCATACATGCCATAACCTTTGTATTCTTTTCCATCAACTGTCTTAAATGACATGCCACGTTTATCTTTTGGAGTACGTTGCGGATGATCTGTAAAAGAAACCAGCAACAAAGGCCCTTCGTTTAACCGCAATAAAACCAAACGCTGCCCTCCATCAATAGGTGGGAAAGGAGAAGCTGAATAATACCAAGTCTTACCTTTATCATGCGAAATACTCATAGGCATACGTTTTTCTCCTTCACTGTTAGTTATACTGTTTCCTCGTCCTAAAGCTAAAATATCTCCGTTTTTCAGAGAAACCACCCCTGCATGTATCCCGGCAATCGTACTACCTGTTCCACCTTCCTTAAATTCAGGGAGCGGAGCTCCATCCCAAGGGTCTTGCCATGTTTTACCCCCGTCCTTACTGATATGAATTGCTGTTCCATCATGACTTTCCGGACCTGCATCACAGGCTTGGATAAACCATCCTTCTGGAGTCTTAGATGTACCCGAAATCACCTGATGACGTTTGGTATGTTCAGGAGCAATAATCTCCGGCCGGCTCCATGTCAAGCCGTTATCGGTACTCTTACGCATAATCATCATCAGATTTTGCCAATCGCCAGATGCCTCTACCCCATTCAAATGAAACAACGTACCCTCCTTATCATTAAACAAGGAAGTACCTGTCATATTACGGTCTGGGACCTTAAAGAAGAGAGAAGCTTTATCCCATTCATCTGCTCCTTTTCTAAGTCTGGACGAAAGGACAACCATACCTCTTCCGTTTTCCTGGTTGGCAGAAAACCATGCAGCAAGCAAATCTCCGTTATCACACCAGATAATAGAAGGCTGATGATTATGTAGATAAAACGGTACATCTTTATCGGTTGGTTCAACCACAAATGGTATTGGGCCTTTAAAAAAGGCTTCTCCATTTGCTGCCCTAGAAACCAATGGATTAAAATCACACTCTACAACACGAAAACCTGTTTGTGAATGCTTATCTTCAGGAATCATCGCCATACGATTTGCACTCCTCAGATATTCAGTCGGTGTATGATGGCTACCCCCACGAGTAACTCTATACATACCTTCAGCTGGACCAACGGGATCAATCTGTTCTCCTTCCTTATAAAGAGCATACCAATCTAAACACCATTCTTCCACATTGCCATGCATATCATAAAGGCCAAAAGCATTCGGCGGTGTTTGTCCAACTTGCAGTGAAACCGGTTTAAAGTTACGCGCAACGACCTGATTCCGGCACATTGACTCCGGTAAACCGTCCCCAGTATAATAGGCAGTGTATGTCCCTGCGCTACAGGCATATTCCCATTCAGCTTCAGTAGGCAGGCGATAGTTTTTTCCTTCCTTCTTACTCAACCAAATGCAAAAATCCACTGCATCTTGATAAGTAACATATACCACAGCATCATCGTCATTAACCGAAATACCATTCTTTCCGCGCAAAGCCTTATGCTCTGGACGGAATTGTTCGTATTGCGCATTAGTCACTTCGGTTTTACCCATACGAAAAGCATGTGTAATAGTAACTTTATGGATAGGTGCCTCATCATAGTTTTCTCCTTCACCTTTACTGCCCATATAAAATGAACCAGCAGGAATCTCAACTGTAGAAACTAAAGATTGTGAAAACAAAGGCAAACAGAATGTCAATAAGCATCCAATTAGAGAGAAAGTTTGAATTCTATCGTTCATTTTTATAGTATTGGATAAATAATTACACTCTTAATTTATACAAAGGTAATAAAAATATAATTACTTTTTTTCTTGATTCAAGTGAAATTTATCATATGCTCATATCTTATTAAAAGCAATATCACAATTACTATTATTAACTTGTTAAATAATAATACACTGAAATTCACCGTTTTAGAAATACCATAAAGGCTATAATAACAATCAGACAATCACAATAAGGTTTTAAATTATTTTTTAGTAATAAAAAAATAGCTCCGATTACTGTTTAGTAACCGGAGCCATATTCCTAGAAAACCTTAAAGGCTAATCTTATTTAATCATTTTATAATAATCTTTTTTAGCCCAGAAAAGGTTTGTATAGTAACCTGTAGACTCTTCATAATTGATAGAGATTGCATTCTGACAGTTTACACTGTTATAAGTAATCTCATCACTTGGATAAGGCAAACGGTTAGGAGGTGTTGGATAGTTAGAAACCTGATTATCGGTAGCAAATTCTACTACAGGATAGCCAGTACGACGAACTACATTCCAAGCTTCCAATTCATTCATAAAGCTGAAGTTCAACCAAAGTTGTGAACAAATAGCTTCCTGAGTAGGCTGCCAAATACTTTCAATATAAGCAGCAATTTCAGCATCAGAAGGCTTAACCAATGGACGATATGCAGCATAGCTGTCATTTCCAGCTTCATACAAAGTACTAGTTTCCTTCATATCCCAATAATACTCAACAGACTGAGTAACACCTTTTACAAAGTTTTCTTTAGCTTTTGCAGCATCAGCAGCAACACCGTATCCCATCAAATATGCTTCAGCTTTGCTCAGGCTTACTTCTGCTGCATTAATCCACAAACTCATGATGTTTTCATTACCTTGGTAAGTATCCCATCCAGCAACAGCCTGTGAGTCAATTTTACAGTAATAGTTTGCAGAAGCCATACCTCTTTGAACATATTCCTGTTTCTTCTTATCACTCAAGTTAGTGATTTCAGCATTAGTCATATTAACATCAAATGCAACATACTCACCATCTGGATTACAGTCATACATAACCTGAAGACGTGGGTCTGTATTTGCATCTGGTATACCATTAGCTGGTACATTCATGACTCTTAAGATAGTCTGTGAAGCAGCACCATATTCGCCTGTATGAAGTGCTTGAGACAAACTCTTACCATAGTTGAAGTCATCAGTCTGGGTATCAGCAGCAACACCCATATTTTCTGAATTATTGTCAATCAGAGGGTATTTTGTTGGATTGTTTAAAATCTCTGCAATAACTGCATGAGCATCAGCTGTACAGTCACCTGCAGTTGCTAAATGCAATGCAATACGCAAGCGAAGTGAATTAACATATTTCTGCCATATTGTCTGGCTACCAGCAGCCACTGAAAAATCCTGACGAGCTAATGCATTCAATCCAGCAGCATCTACATTACCACCTGCAAAGTAATCACCAACTTCTTTCAAATCAGCAAGAATCTGTTTATACAATGTTACATCATCGTCGTAAACACATTTTTCTTTTGCAGCATCATACTGACCATCCATCCAAAGTGTACCAGCTCCATTAAATGGCACGTCACCCCACAATGAAAGAATTTCGTGCAACTGAGCTTCAACAATAGTACGACCCAAATAATAGAAAATCAAGTTAGAAGGTTTTTCTTCTTCTGTTAAGTTCTGATAAGTATATTCAAGCAAACGATACTGAGTTACCATATCATAGAAGTTTTTCCAACGGGTATTGAAGTAACCTTCTGTTGCTCCCATGAAACGACCTCTATTATTGCTATCACCAATTACTCCTGAGAACAAACCAGAAGTAGTAGACTGTGTATAGTAACGATAATATTTAAGATTCATCCAATCGTTACCTTTAAACATCACACCGGTAAATACCTGCGGTACACCTACAGTCGTTGTGGTAGAAGAATCTGCATATTTATCATCATAATCAGCATCAGAACATGATGTAACTGATAAAAGAGCCATTCCAACCAAGAACGATGAAAATATCTTTTTCATAAATAATCTTTTTAATGTAATTGCAATTAAACTATAAGTTAGAAACTAGCACGTAAAGAGAAACCAAATGTACGAGCACTAGCAGTAGAACCACCAACCTGTGCCTGATAAATCCAGTTTGTTGCATCAGAAGTTTCTGAGTCAAACAACTTTAACGTACGATATATATAGAACGGGTTACGAACAAATGCAGACAAAGTCAATCTATTGCAAGCAATTTTTTTAGTCAAGGCAACCGGGAAAGTATAACCCAAGCTGATTTCACGACACTTGATATAAGTATTTTCCTGAATAGCATCTGCATAAGACTGGCTAGCACCTGTACCCCATCCATAGTGGTTATCATTTGCTTCAAACTGAGTAACCACAATATCGTTAGGAGTTCCATCTTCTTTTACACCCGGTAAAATCAAACCGTTATCCCATACATAATGACCATTAAACATTGTTTCACCACGTTTATATGCTCCCACCTGATCTGGTGTCAAAACATGGATAGATGCTTTATCTGAAACATCTTCTGTATCACTGTAATAGTATACACCGCCTGTTGAATAATCACGAACGCCAACTGCATCTGTAATATTACCTGCAGACATCATATACTGCCATGGAAGGTTCAACACATCACCACCAATACGGAAGTCAAATGCAACATCTAAAGTAAAGTTTTTATAACTCAAGCTTGTACCAAAACCTCCAGTAAACTTAGGCATCGCATTACCTACTTTATGGCGTTCTGATTTATCAGCAATATAAAGACCATTTTCACCTACGATGTAATTACCGGCATCGTCCTTCATCCAAGTATAAGTATACCAGTCACCCATTGATTCACCAACATGTGATTCAAGTACAGCAGCATCACCATCTGTTCCAAAATGTCTCAGGACATCCAAGCCATCAGCAAGCTTCTTAACTGTATTCTTATTCCAAGCAACGTTAGCACGCAAATCCCATCTCCAATCTTTATTTTCAATAGGAGTACCATAAACATTCAACTCGATACCTTTATTAGAAAGCTCACCAACATTCATCAACATGCTCTGTGCACCCATAGAAGCAGCACTGGTAGTAGACAAAATCTGGTCTTTGATATCATTATAGTAGAAGTTGAATTCCATTCCTAAACGATTGTTAAGGAATTTATTTTCGATACCGACTTCAAATTCGTGCTTAGTTTCCGGCTTAATATTTTCATTACCAATAGAAGTCGGAACATAGTTATAAGTATAAACAGTAGAACGAGTTAAAGATCCCTGGCTATAAGCAAAGTTAGCGGTATAAATTTCAGGAGCATTACCTACAATACCATAAGAGAAACGAATCTTACCATAGTTCCACCATGAAGGACATTTATCTTTCAAAAGTTCAGTATACAAAATACTCATACTTGCAGAAGGATACCAGAATGAGTTATTGCCATGCTTCAATGTAGAAGTTTTTTCCTGGCGGATAGAACCTTCCACAAATCCCCAGCTATCATAACCATAACTTGCTGTTAAGAAAGCACCAGTCTTCAACAAGCTAGATTTGTCCATTTTAGCTTCTTTAGTTCCAACAGAAGCAGCCAAATCAAACCAGTTTTCCTGAGTCAAACCTAAACTTGTAGCAACATATGATTCATAATAATTTTCCTGACGAGCATTCCAACCCAAGTTTGCAGTAACATTATGTTTCTCATTAAATGTTTTATCAAACATCAACATAATATCACCATATACAATTGAGTATTGACTATTTGTAAGAGCATATTTATCAGAGTACTGACCATTTGTTGAGAAAACATGTGCATTATTTGCATTTTCCTTATTCTCAATTTTATCAACAGTAAGGTCAGTTGCTAAACGTCCACTCAATGTCAATCCAGGAATAATAGTCCAAGTTGGGTTCACAGATCCAATGAAACGCTGGTGATTTTCTTCCTGAACTTTACCAAAGATATTCCAGAAATATTCTTCCATCAAAGAAGTTGATCCCATCGGAGTATACAAGAACTGTTCATCCGGAGTCAGAGTATTTGCTGTACCACCATTCACTGCAGCAATACTATTCATATAGCCTAAGCTAGTAACTGTATGGTCACGAATATAAGCAACATCAGTAAAGCCACCAAACATACCGCTATAGTTGTTTGTCAAACGGCTGATACGATATGCACGGTTCTTAATATACTGATTAGTATAAGTAGCAGTATAGTTCAACTTAATATTCTTAGTGACATCAAATGTACCATTCAAATTGAAGTTATGCTTGTTATTATTAGAGTTATACTGCATAGCTTCAACATCATTATAAGTATATGAGAAACGTACATTATTACGTTCTGTACTATTTGTCAAAGACAAGTTATAAGTCTGATTAATACCAGTACGGAATATATCAGCCCATTGGTTATGATCAATAGGAGTAAATGCACGCTGAGTACCATCAAAATAAGTAACTGTTTTGCTTGGGTCATATTTAGCACCCCAAGAATAATAAGTTTCACGGTTAGGTGTTACGATAGCATTACCAGCCAAATCCACTCTTGTATTACGGAAACCTGTCAACGCTTGTGAATCAGAGTTACTTCCAATACCGTAGTTATCATAACCTGGACCATATTCTTTCTGAATTTCAGGCATGTAAGCCACTTTATCAAAGCTTACGTTTGCACTAAAGTCAATTTGTGTACCACCGCCTTTTTTACCTTTCTTTGTTGTAATCATTACAACACCGTTGGCAGCTTCAGAACCATACAAAGCAGAAGCAGCAGCGCCTTTCAAGATAGAGATATTCTCAATATCTTCTGGGTTGATATCCACGATACCATTTGATTCAATACGCTGGTTACCCCAATAGTCACCGTTGTTCGCATTACCATTACGAATGGGCACACCATCCATAATAACCAACGGCTGGGTGTTACCTGTGATTGAAGAAAGACCACGAACTGAAATTGATACAGAAGATGTACCACCACCAGGAGCAGACTGAATACGTACACCAGTAGCCTTACCATAAAGACCACTAGCCAAGTTAGAGCCACCAGTCCTTGTCAAATCTTCAGAAGAAACAGTACTTACAGCATAACCCAACTTCTTAGCATCTTTCTTGATACCCAATGCAGTTACAACAACTTCATCCAATTTCTGAGTATCATCTTTCAATACAACATTAATAGGCTGTCCATTGAAAGGTACTTCCATTGTCTGATAACCAACAAAAGAAATCTGGATAATGTCTCCTTTTTTTACATTCTGCAGTGAGAAATCACCATCGATACCTGTAATAGTACCATTAGTTGTTCCTTTTACAATTACAGATGCACCAATTACAGTTTCACCTGTAGCGTCTTTCACAATACCTGTACAAGTTTCTTGCTGCTGTGTTGATTCGATGCTTGCAGCGTCAGGAGCTGCGTTAGCATAAGTCAGCCCTGAAGATGCAAGTCCCATCAAGGTTAACAGCATACTTACTGATTTTACTCGTTTTAACATAGTTTGTTTTTTAAGTTTGAAAAATCGAAAAAAGGATGTCTTCAAAGTATAAGCTTTCGTGCTTTACATTATTTTGCAAATATATCCTATTTTTTTCGAATAATCAAGGAGTTTTACCTAAAAAACAATCTAAATTTAATATTATCGAAATAAAACAATATACTTATTGTATCATTAAAGCAAACATTAACATAGTTATTTTACGCATATAAAGGCTTTAAATAAGCATATTTATATAAGCTTTTTGTATTTTTCAAATTATACTTCTTACCAAACAAATAGACTCCATTCAAAAATATGATAGAAAGTAAGAAATAAATCAAATAAAACCGTAACTTTATAGCAACAAAAAAAAACTGAAACAATGATTATTAATTCTATTCTTGATACTGACTTATACAAGTTCACTACATCCTATGCATATATAAAACTCTTTCCTTATGCAATGGGAACATTTCAGTTTATTAACCGTGATGAAACCGAATATTCTGAAGAATTTCTAGCTAAGCTTAAAACAGAAATAGAGACATTAAAACATGTATGCCTTAGAAACGATGAGTTACAATACATGTATAAACACTGTCGCTTTATCCCTTTAGTGTATTGGGAATGGCTATCCTCATTCAGGTTCAATCCGGACCAGATTGAGATATATCTGGATAGCAAAAAGCATTTACACATTTCTATTACAGACCTTCTGTATAAGGCTACGTTATATGAGGTACCTATCCTAGCCATTGTATCTGAAGTTAAAAATCAATTTTACAAACAATTTCCAGATTCAGAGGACGTATTAGCTCGCCTTACAACGAAAGTAGAGCTTTCAAATGCTAATAAACTTCCTTTCTCAGAATTTGGCACACGAAGAAGATTTTCATTCGAGGTACAAGATTTAGTAGTAGGCTATCTTAAACGCTATGCCAGCTATTGCAATGGTACCTCAAACTGTTATTTAGCCATGAAATATGACATGCGTCCTATGGGAACTCATCCACATGAATGGTTTATGTTTCATGGCGCTCAATTTGGCTATAAACATGCTAACTATATGGCTTTGGAAAACTGGGTTAATGTCTACGATGGCGATTTAGGAACTGCCCTGTCAGATACTTATACTTCTGAATCTTTTTTAAGTAATTTCAGTCGTAAACAAGCCAAGTTATTTGATGGTGTCAGATGTGATTCTGGTGATGAAATACATTTTATAGACCAATTAATCGCACGCTACAAAGAGTTAGGTATCGATCCTACTACCAAGACTATTATTTTTAGCAATGCACTCGATTTCACTAAAGCTCTAAACATATATAAGTATTGCCAAGGCAAAATCCGGTGTTCATTCGGTATCGGAACTAATCTTACGAATGATACTGGATATGCCCCTTCCAATATCGTAATGAAATTAATACAATGCAAAATGAATGCACATCAAGAATGGAGAGAGTGCGTAAAACTATCCGACGATATGGGTAAACACATGGGAAGCAATACCGAAGTACAAGCTTGTCAACATGAATTGCGTATCTAAAAATAATCCCCTTTCATAGAAACAGTAAGGTCGTCTGAATATTTTAAAATACAACTCAGACGACCTTTTTATTTTACCACAAAAGGAAAAATGTAAAAAAAAGTCCCCAGCATCTGTCGATACTGAGGACTCTGACTAAAACGGCGACTACCTACTCTCCCACTAATCAGCAGTACCATCGGCGTG
>UncleJesse_p2__coassemble_954_pt1 | contig 21316 bp, 22 predicted proteins | sample UncleJesse_p2__metabat2_low_PE_025 | metagenome-assembled genome bin UncleJesse_p2 | reverse complement strand
TAGGACGCAAGATTTTCATTCTTGAAAGGGGGGTTCGATTCCCCCACGGGCTACGCAAGCTACCCCAAAAGGGTAGCTTTTTTTATGCCCTTTTTTCAGAAGGTTCCCCGGTGGCCGGTAAGCCATTTTCCAAATCCCACTACCTTTATACTTAATCATTGCCGTAATAAGCATTTATCTTGGCTGTAATCAACGTTCCGCATAGCTATCAGATAAGTTTATCATTTATATGATAAATTCGGCTGACAGGCAAAAAAAATACCGGAAGACAAACCTTGCAGTCTATCTTCCGGAGAATAGTAAATAAATCTACCTTTTATTTTTGTGCCTGATAGCCAAAGCGACCTTCCGAAGTCAGCGTATATGTTGCTTTTTCAAAAGGAGCAGCTACCTGAAGGTAATAGGTGTTTGCAGTAGCTTCCAGCGAAACATTGACATTGCCTGGCAGAGATTTCTGGATATTCTGCAAATAAGAAGCCGTGAATCCCAGTTTCTCCATAGAATCGGTATATTTACCGGTTTTAGCTTTATAATCCTGCTGTGCATAGAATACAGACCAAACCAGTTTGTATACGCCCATATTATACGGATAGCTGAAAGTTTCTTTTGCAGTACCTACGGTCTTGTCCGAGAAATACAAATATCCCCAGCGGTCGGGCATATGCATGTCAATCTTACCGGTAGGCATCCATACCCAGTTTTCTTCCGGACCTTTCGGTTTGAGCCACTGTACGCGTGAGAAATTGATGCGCCAGTAGTTTCCGGCTTTCAGAGGACTCTCGAATCCCCAGGTCAATGCCTGACGGGGAATAGCCATTTCTACACTCCAGAACTTATCCGTATCATTAGGATTATTCAGCGTACCTTCGCAATGAATAGCCGATACAATGCCCGGACAGTCCCATGCAATGAGGAAGTTACCTCCCGTACGGTAAGGACGGTTCAGCAAAAGATCGAACAGCACGTTGCGTGCATTGATTTCGATTTCAAAATAGTGATGCGCATCACCATCCGGATCAATAAAGACTTCAAAGTCATTGTCACGATAGATAATGGTGTCACGCTGCGTCAGAAGCGCCTTGATGTTCTCTTCCTCCAGAATACCACCTACATAAAGGAAATCATCATCCCAAAGCATACGAGCCGTGGTCTGATACTTGGGTTTTGCAAAACCCTCTCCGCTGATATCCGAGAAAGGACAGGTATCCTCGGCTTTCTGCCAGGAAGCCTCATCCAGTTTACCGTCTATTTTCAAGGTTTCGGCTGTGCGGTAGCACACATATCCAGCTGGTTGTGTCAGCTGTGCCTTAAACTGCTCGTAAGGTCCCTGTGCCATTGCAGGAAGAGCCAAGGCCGACAACAATGTAAAAAGTAGTTTTTTCATAATTATAATATGTTTATGACTTTATAATCATCAGTTGCTAGAAATAACCTGTCCTTCACCGCGATACAACTTGATAGGACCGTCAAGCAATACAGCCAGAACGGTAATCTGAGGATCCAGCACATGGTCGGGAACGTTGATATACAGATTACCCGGAACAGCGCTCCAGTAGTTTTTGTTATATATCTTATATGACAGCATTGAACCATCACCTACAACCCACACACGGTTTACTTTGTTTACCAGTCCTTTAACTTCGACTACACCATTAGGTTTGTAAGGCAAGTAAAGATAAAGGATATCGCCAGCCTTGTTCAGTGTTGTATAACCCTGGAAATGCTCGTTAGGAATACCGGCACGTGTATCATAGATAGCTTCCTTGTGTTTTTTGGTCCAACGTCCGAACTCTTTCAGTACAGCAACCTGTTCTTCAGGAATTGTTCCGTCTTCACGTGGGCCAATGTCCATCAGCAAGTTTCCACCCATGCTCAGACAGTCTACAAACGTACGAAGCATGATGTAAGGGGATTTATAATTGGTATCGTTATGCTGGTAACCCCACGAGTCGTTGATAGTCATACACAGCTCCCAGTATTTGTCAGCCGGACGTACTACAGGCACACCCTGTTCTGGAGTTGCATAATCACCGTATCCCTGAATACGTGAGTTGATGATAACTCCCGGATTGTCTGAACGGAGCAACTTGACAATTTCGGTAGAACGCCATCTTTCGGCACTCTGCTCCCAGTCACCGTCAAACCAGTAAAGATCTGGCTTCCAGGTAATATTCAGTTCTTTAAGCTGAGCCATATTGAATTTTACAAACTTTTCCCAGCGAGCTGGATCGTCCTTGTAGCGTACTTCGGTACGGGTTTTATTCGGATAATCAGGATGCGACCAGTCCAGCAACGAGTAATACAAGCCCAGGTGTAATCCCTGCTTGCGTACTTCCTCAGCAAAAGGTGCGATAAGGTCGCGTTTAGCCGGTGTGCTTTTCACAACGCTCAAATCTCCGGCTTTGGTATCCCACATCGCCATACCGTCGTGATGCTTGGTAGTGATAACCGTATACTGTGCACCACTTTCCTTTATCAAATCCACCCATTCTTTCGGATTATATTTTGAGGCAGTAAAACCATCTTTCTGACTCATGTATTCTTCATAAGGAAGATAATTGTTGAAGAATGACCAGCTTTCGGATACTCCTTTTACAGCATAAATACCCCAATGGATGAAAATACCCAGTTTGGCATCGTGAAACCATTCCATTCGCTTATCCTTTTCCTCCTGTGTCTCTTGTTTCAAGACAGTCTGTGCACAAACATTGGCATGTGGAGACGCCAGCAGACACCCCATTAACGCAGCTGCTAAAAATTTTCTTTTCATGTGTAATAATAAGGTTATAAATATAAGTAATAAAGATTATTTTCCGTTTACACGAACAAAGATAATTTAAATCGTATATTTGTACAACTAATTAACAATAACAATGGCCACAAAAGGAAAAAGTACAAAGAAAAAGCCTTCTGTGCTGCATTTCATCCTGCTGATTTTGCTGGTAATTGGTGGAGCACAAGGCATGAAGCATTACCCTGAACTGAAAGGAGTAACCGAATCGGTAAAAACAATTGCCGAACAGACTGCAAGTAACCTTCCAAGTAAAAATACTGTTGCAGCTACAACCGATTATTACAAAGGCCTGGAAATTCCAAGGGCACTTAAGAACAAAAACGAAATTTTGCTGCATAGAACAGCTTACAAGGCTTCATACAATGCTTTCTACAAAACCCCGAACTGGGTAGCCTGGGAGCTTACCGAACAGGAGACTTACGGCAACAACAAACGCACCAATAAGTTCGTACCCGACCCTGATCTGCCTGAACCTAAAGTGACTACACAAGATTACGTAAGGTCAGGATACGACAGAGGACATATGGCGCCTGCAGCCGACATGAAATGGAACAAAAAGGCTATGGAAGAATCTTTTTACATGAGTAATATCTGCCCGCAAAATCCCAAACTCAACAAGGACGACTGGGCAGATCTGGAAGAAAAATGCCGCACTTGGGCCAAGAAATATAAAAAGGTTTATATCGCCTGCGGACCAGTATATACTACCGCCAGTCCGAAACGCATCGGCACACATAAAGTTGCTGTACCCGATTTGTTTTACAAGGCGATTTTGGTAAATGACGGCAAACAGACCTTATGCATGGGGTTCCTATTCCCCAATAAGACCGGAAGACAAAAACTGGAAAAATATATGGTAACAGTTGACAGCCTGGAAAAACTTACCGGTTACGACTTTTTCTCCAAACTGCCAGACAGTATCGAGAACAAGGCAGAAGCCATTATTCCGCATCTGCCACAATAACAATCCTCACGGTTTAGGAGGAAGGTATTGCCCTTTCGTACGGGTAAACTTACCGTACTGAACCGCATGAACCGGACAAGTGTGATAGCAAGCAAGGCACATCGTGCAATGTGCTCCCCACTGGGGCTTGTCGTCACGCTTGAAGGATATGTTATGCACGGGGCAAACGTTCTCACATTTCTTGCAAGAGATACAGGCATTGGTAGCAAAGAACCAGCGCGGAGAGCATAAAAACCGATTGAATAAAGGAGCTATAGCATAGCTTTTTAAAGCAGGCAATGCTCCTTCATGACAAAAATGCCCTAGGATTCTTTGCCGAATTTTCTCAGCTATTTCGGCTACCTGCATAGGCTCCTCATTGAGCTTACGGGCCGCTACATCTTCCCCATCCACATCAAATCCGGGCAAACATACGTAGGTATTAGGCATAAATACTGAATACGAAGCTTGCAGGCTCCAACCTTTAGCCTCCATTGCATGCGAAAAGATTTCGGCGGTTTTTCCTGTATCATCTCCACAAGTACATACCATATATATAAAAGAGGGCTGTGATGTGAACGATAATTTTCGTACAAAATCCAAAACAATGCGAGGAGGAGCCCAGGAATAAACAGGGAATACAAATCCCACCATTTCATCCGCACGCAAAACGTAATCTTTCGACTGTAGAATCTCATCAGCAATACACAGACATGTATCGCCTAATTTCTTGGACAAATCGTTTGCAACCCGAGCAGAATTACCTACTCCCGAAAAATAAAACAGCATAAGGCAAGGATAAGAGAAATTAAAAAAAAACGATACTACTCATAGAGTAATATCGATATATATAAAAAAAGCCGCACCCGTGACGTGACGAAACTCCGAATAACATGATTTGAGTGCTCTCCTCCTTTGTAATCCACCGGCATAAATGCTACCCGAAGGCGTGGCCCGCCATTGGAAGATGAAGCCTGTCTCGGTATTTCTTTATAATTGATGAGTTTCCCGATTCTACTAAGTGCGGCTCATTTTTCTATGAGCAAATATAGAATTTATATCTGAATTTACAAAATATATGTTGCAAAATTATTGCATTTTCACAAACAGGCACATACAAAAAAAAGAGGTCTCTCTCATGTAGAGAAACCTCTTTTTATAGCCTTTTATCAACAGACTCAGAAACTTAAGCAGCTTTAGCTTTAGCTACAACAGCTTTGAATGCTTCTGGGTGGTTCATGGCCAAATCAGCCAAAACCTTACGGTTGATTTCGATTCCTGCTTTGTGTAATGCACCCATCAATTTAGAGTAAGACATACCTTCCAGACGAGCAGCAGCATTGATACGCTGAATCCACAATGCGCGGAAGTTACGTTTTTTGTTCTTACGGTCACGGTATGCATAAGTCAGACCTTTTTCCCAAGTGTTCTTAGCTACGGTCCAAACGTTTTTTCTAGCACCAAAGTAACCTCTGGTTAAACCTAAAATTTTCTTTCTTCTTGCTCTAGAAGCAACATGATTTACTGATCTTGGCATAGTTTTAATTCTTTTTGAATGTTAGCGCCGATATTTTCCAATCGAACTTGAGGCTAATGCATTCGGTTAATACTTTAAAATAATACGTTACGCTTTTTATTAGATTACTTCATGCAAAGAAGTTCCTTAACCTGGTTCAAGTTAGCGCTGTGCACCAAACCAGAGTGTACTAAGTTTCTTTTCTGCTTTTTAGTTTTCTTAGTCAGAATGTGACTGTGAAAAGCGTGCTTTCTTTTGATTTTACCTGTTCCGGTAAGAGCGAATCTTTTTTTAGCACCGGAGTTAGTCTTGATCTTTGGCATCTTGTTAAATTTTTAATAAATAATTATTATTCAACTGGTGGCAACGCACTATACCGGCGCGTTACGCACTCTTCTTTTTTAATCTTTCTTTTCAGCTTTCGGAGTTTCCGGTTTTGCGGGCTTCTTTGGAGCTGCTGCTTTTTTCGGAGCTAATGAAATAGTCATACGCTTACCTTCCAGAATCGGCATCTGCTCAACCTTGGCATATTCCTCCAAATCATTGGCAAAACGGAGCAGTAAAACTTCGCCCTGTTCTTTGAAAAGGATAGAACGGCCTTTAAAGAACACATAAGCCTTCACCTTATCTCCATCCTGCAAAAAGCCTACAGCATGTTTTAACTTGAAGTTATAGTCATGTTCATCGGTCTGAGGTCCGAAACGGATTTCCTTCACGTTGACCTTCACCTGTTTTGCTTTCTGCTCCTTCGCACGTTTCTTCAACTGATAAAGAAACTTAGAATAATCTATAATTCTACAAACGGGAGGAACAGCGTTGGGTGAAATTTCTACCAGATCAGCTTCATGCTCTTCTGCCATTCTCAAAGCCTGAGCTATTGGATAAACTGCTGACTCAACCTCATCGCCCACGATACGGACTTCTTTGGCACGAATCTGTTCATTGATTCGGTGTTGCCCTTTTAAAGTATCATTCTTCATTAAAATTCTTCTTCCTAAGTTTGTTTTCTAGAGTTATAAATTATTTTTTGTCTTTACATTCTTGCGGAAGTTTGTTTCACCTTCCGCAATTGGCTGCAAAGTTACCATTTATTTATCATATTATGAACTTCTTCTGCAATATTTTTTGCAAAATCTTCAATTTTCATAGTTCCTTGGTCGCCTTCCCCCTGTTTACGTACTGCAACTTCACCATTTTCGGCTTCTTTTTCACCCACAATCAGCATGTAAGGGATACGTTTCATCTCATTATCACGGATTTTACGGCCGATTTTTTCATTACGGTCATCCACGATAGCACGGATATCCTGCATCTTCAGTGCCATTCTTACCTGATTAGCGTAATCATTGAATTTTTCTGAAATAGGCAGAATTGCTACCTGATCCGGAGCCAGCCACAATGGGAACTTACCAGCTGTATGTTCAATCAATACTGCAATAAAGCGTTCCATTGAACCGAAAGGTGCACGGTGAATCATTACCGGACGATGTTTCTGGTTGTCAGAACCCATATATTCCAACTGGAAGCGTTCCGGCAAGTTATAGTCTACCTGGATGGTACCCAACTGCCAGCGACGGCCCAATGCATCCTTAACCATAAAGTCAAGTTTCGGACCATAGAATGCAGCTTCACCATATTCAATCTTAGCAGGCAAACCTTTTTCCTGACAAGCTTCGATGATAGCCTGTTCTGCTTTTTCCCAGTTTTCATCGCTACCGATGTATTTCTCACGATTTACCTGGTCGCGCAATGAAATCTGTGCTTCAAAGTTTTCGAAGTTCATAGAACGGAAAACAATAGAAATGATATCCATTACACGGAGGAATTCATCTTTCACCTGATCCGGACGACAGAACAAGTGTGCATCATCCTGTGTAAAGCTACGTACACGTGTCAATCCGTGCAACTCACCACTCTGCTCGTAACGGCAAACTGTACCAAACTCAGCCAGACGCAAAGGCAGATCCTTGTATGAACGAGGAGAGTTCTTGTAAATCATACAGTGGTGAGGACAGTTCATCGGTTTCAAGAAGTACTCTTCACCTTCTTCCGGTGTATGGATAGGCTGGAATGAGTCTTTTCCATATTTCGCATAGTGGCCGGAAGTGATATACAGCAACTTGTTACCGATAGGAGGACACATTACTTCCTGATAGTCGTAACGAGCCTGGATACGGCGCAGGAAGTTCTGCAGGCGCAGACGCAATGCAGTACCTTTAGGCAACCACATAGGAAGTCCTTTACCTACTGTATCCGAGAACATAAACAGTTCCATTTCCTTACCAATCTTACGGTGGTCGCGTTTCTTGGCTTCTTCCAGCATAGTCAGATATTCATCCAACATTTTCTTTTTCGGGAAAGTAATACCGTAAATACGAGTCATCTGCTTACGGTCTTCCTGTCCTCTCCAATAAGCACCAGCTACAGAAAGCAACTTAATAGCTTTGATCGGAGCAGTACTCATCAAGTGCGGGCCACGGCACAAGTCGGTAAATGCACCCTGTGTATATGTAGTAATATGTCCGTCTTCCAGTTCAGAAATCAGCTCGCATTTATAAGTTTCACCTCTTTCACCGAACATTTTAAGCGCATCTTCTTTCGAAATGCTCTGACGTACCAAAGCTTCTTTTCTGGCAGCCAGTTCTTCCATTTTTTTCTCAATAGCAGGCAGGTCACCTTCCTTAATCACAGCTTCACCCGGATCTACATCATAATAGAAACCGTTTTCAATGGCAGGACCGATACCAAACTGGATACCCGGATAAAGTTCCTGCAAAGCTTCAGCCAGCAAGTGAGCACTTGTATGCCAGAATGCATGCTTGCCTTGTTCATCATCCCATTTATAAAGAACAAATTCAGCATCCTGTTCAATTGGGCGATTCAAATCAACAGTTTCGCCATTTACAGCACAAGCCAACACATCCTGTGCAAGACGAGAGCTGATACTTTCTGCTATCTGCAAACCAGTAACTCCTTCGTTATATTCACGAACAGAGCCATCAGGAAAAGTTATTTTTATCATACTATTATGTTTTTATCTTTTATTAAGCGCAAAAATATACAATTCTTTTTAGACTTTCTCTTTTTTATAAAAAAATGTTATTCGTGTGTCACGGTAAATCGTTTTATAACATTATAAGCAGAGAAAAGTCCCAGTTCACCCGCCTTACTTAAATCTTCAATACCCAACCGGTTATTGCCTAGGAATATATGTGTAAGTCCGCGGTTATAATATGCATCTGCAAATTCCGGATCAAGTTCAATCGCCTTGTCATAATCAGCAATAGCAGCTCTGTAGTCCTTCATGACAACAGCAATGTTTCCTCTATTATAATATGCATAAACAAAATCGGGCGACAAAGCGATGACCTTATCCAAATCAGCCTTTATCTGCACATAATCAGCTGGTTTAGTCGGCAATGCAGGTTTATTCGTAACCGTTTCATAACCATTACTATTATCCTGCTTGCGCAATTCTATATTCTTATAGTTTATCAGCGCACGGGTAAAATATGCCGGGAAGAAGGTTGAATCGCATGCAATGACTTCATCCAAGTCTGTAAGTGTATTGTCAAAATCCTGTACCAGATAAAAATCCAATGCGCGAGCATAGCGTTTAACTGCATCTTTCGGGTTTTCCATTATAGCTTTCGTATGCTCATCGATAGCCGCAAAATGCTGCGATACCTGTTCTTCTGTCAATGCCGCTTCACTATTAGTAATCAATAACCGGTGCGGCAAAACCCGACGGTTGTTCAGCTGATCAATATCTTTTGAATAATTGACTTGCTGTCTGACTTCGCTATAGCGCTCATAATACGTCAAAGCATACATTGGCTGCGGCAAGATACTAATATTTCTGTCTTGCACACGTCCTCTATAATCGCTCTTGTACTTATCTGCTTGTGAATCTTCGTCTGCAACAACCAGCTTCTGGTAGTTATTCATATTCTTATCAGACTTTTTACGAGTTTTACCCTCATCATCAGTCTGATTCGATGTCTTCCCATTTGAGTTGCTGGCAGCCTGCTTACCGTTCTGCTTATCCAGTTGAGCCTTCAAAACCGTGAACTCGTCTTCATCAGCGCCTTTCAAATCACCTATTTTCCTTCGAGCCTTCGCTCGGTACTGGTAGCCGGTCCAAAAGTTAGGATATTCATCAATCACCTTCGAGTAATCAGCTATAGCACCGCTATAATCTCCAGTCTGATCACGAAGCAATCCCCGGTTGAAAGTAGCCATCATGTTATCCGGTTCCACTTTCAATACAAAGTCGAAATCCTCTATAGCCCGGTTATCATCACCCACCTGTGCACGCAGCAAGCCACGATTGTAATGTCCCAGAAAATTTGAAGGATCAATTTCCAACGCAATATCATAGTCGCCCATTGCTCCCCGCAAGTTATTCTGATAATAACGGGACAATGCTCTGTTTATATACACATTGGGATCACGAAAAGACAGATGCACAGCCTCATCCAAATCCGATTCTGCATCTGCATATTTCTTCCGCTGCAAGAACAATAAAGCTCGTGCCGACCAAGTAGCAGGATTATACCGGTCTATTTCAATAGCCTTATCCAAATCTCTCATTGCGGCAATCGTATCTTGCTGTTTCAGCATTACCTCACTTCTTATCAAATAACCTTCGGTATATCTCGGTGCAATTTGCAGCAAAGAATCCAAGCCACTTTTAGCAGACGGATATTCCTCCAACTTCATACGGCACAGCACCAAGTTATGCCACAGACTGATATTTTCAGGGTCCAGTTTCAAAGCCCGCTGATAATCGGCTACCGCCCCTTTAAAGTTGTTCTGTCTGATACGGGCAATTCCACGTATCTGATAAGCATTCACAACAAACGGGTTTCGCTGAATAGCTTCTGAACAATCTTTCTCGGCCCCCTGATAATCATCCAGATTGATTTTTGCCAATCCCCTGAAAAAATAAGGCTCTGCCAGATAAGGTTTTACGCCAATAACCTGATTAAAATATTGGATAGACAATACGTAATCCTCAAAATAAAGAGCATTGCGTCCCACCGTCATAACCTTTTCCGTATTAATCTGCGAAAAAGCGGCGACAGGAAGCAACACTCCCAACAAAATGATATAAAAGAATTGTCTAATCATTTTACAGTTTTTACCTTATAGGCACAACGTACTTTACCTTTAACCATGCTATTGAGTTTTCCTCTAACCATCTGTTTACGCAAAGCTGAAAGATGGTCGATAAACATAGTACCGTCCAAATGGTCAAACTCATGCTGCATAACACGGGCTAGATAACCTTCCACCCATTCATCGTGTTCGTTCATTTCCTCATCCAAGTATTTTACGTGAATTTTGGTTGGACGCTTTACACTTTCATGGATTCCCGGCAAGCTCAAGCAGCCTTCTTCCATAGAAACTTCCTCCTCACCTGTTTCCAGGATATGCGGATTGATGTAAGCACGACGAAATCCTTTGAATTCCGGCATATCATCCGACAATACATCCAAGTTTACAACTACCACACGAATAGGTAAACCGACCTGAGGTGCAGCCAGTCCCACACCATCGGCACGGTCCATTGTTTCGTGCATATTGGCAATCAGTTCTTTCAAGTTAGGATAATCTTTGTCAATATCTTTGGCCTCCTCACGTAACACAGGCTGGCCATATACATAAATCGGTAAAATCATTGTTTGTTTATTATTGTATTAATGTAAAAATTTTCTAGACTCCATGTAAGACTGCAAAATAATAGTAGCACTAATTTCATCCACCAGCGCCTTATTTTGCCGGTCTTTTTTCTTCAACCCACCGGCCAGCATTGTCTGATGCGCCAAAACAGAGGTAAATCTTTCATCGACCAGTTCTACCGGCATATCAGGAAGTACTTTTTTTAATCTGTTTATAAAAGGAACAATGTTCTTCATATTCTCCGAATCTTCATTGTTCATCTGTTTAGGATGTCCTATTATTATTCTTTCCACAGATTCTTTCTTCAAATACTCCATCAAAAAGTTCATAAGTTCATGAGTCGGCACTGTTGTCAACCCATTCGCAATAATCTGCAACGGATCTGTAACTGCAATGCCAGTCCGTTTTTTTCCATAATCTATAGCTAATATTCTGCCCATACAGTTGGCAAATTTACAAATTAATTCGATTTTTCCTGCCTTTAAACCATTAATTATAGTTTTTGAAACCTTTTAAACACGAAAAAAGAAACTACGGTTTTGCTGCAATATCAAAAAAATTACAACAAAACCGTAGTCAGAAATAAAAATATCAATACACCATTTCTACATTATCCACCCAGAATGTATTGCCCGGTGAACCTATAAAAGCCCCTCCATGGCTGGAGCAGAACTGCAAAAGCAAGTGAGTAGGAACCTCATCGGGAGCAGCCCAACCAACTTCCTGAATTTTCACACTTTCACCAGCTTTGTTACGGGCATAAAAATTAGTCGACGACAACCCCATATATTCTTCCACATATTCGGGCCGTGATGTAATATCGCCATACATAATTTCGAAAGTAGATCCATTCTGCCAGTCCTGATTCTTATCAAAACGAACAACAGCCGTACCCACTCGCTTTGAAAGAATATTTCCATGAACATCTTCTTTTCTATTCTGCAACAGACAAGTCATCACAACGTAATCTTTCCCAGGGATTGTAGCCTTTTTACTGAACCCAGTCATTCGCAACCGGTTTTCTTCACCAGACATCTTCACCTTATAATCAAAGCGTATAGCTTTAGGACGACTGGTAAACGGAACTCCCGAGTTAACTGCCTTTTCTCCACCTTTTGTACTAGTAATAGGTTCCTGAATATCACCTAAATAGAGTGCACCTGCAGCTATCACTGTTATATTGACCATTCCCAGCACTTTTACACTCTCAATACGAGTTTCCAGACGTGCACAATACCCTCCGTCGCGAGCTTCCGGGAACACAGAAGTATTCGTCTTTACAATTCCTACAACCTTTGCCATGACATTGGAAGTTGCCCATGGCGAACCTCCCAAATTAGTATATGCTATATCTCCTACCACCTCTTGAGTAGGGCCTACTTCATAAAGCAATTTTGTTTTTCCACCGATTATAGAAGATTCTTCAATCTTTCGAGTAATCCACTGGTCCATATTTCCGTACTTTAAAGAAACCACCTTTTCTTGTGCTCCCAGTCCCAGCGGCATCAAACCTAATACCAATAAAAAATTCTTCAGTTTCATAATACCTTCAATCAATTTTGCCTCAAAAGTACAAAAAAAAGCGAAAGCATATCGCCATCGCTTTTTTTTCCTGCTATATAGGAATGTAATTCTATAATATTTACCAAAAATATTTCAAATCAATACACTCGGTACAGCAACCATGCTCCCTGAAAATCCTTACGGCTAGGATATTTTGCTTTGAAAGCTTCCTTTGCACGGGCTGCATCACTGCGATTGTCGAAAGATTCGGCTGCAACACGATACATGTTTCTTTCTGCATTGTAAACAACCTTTGCATTATATCCTTCGTTGTCCAGGAAAGTTTTCAGGTTATCCGCATTCGCTTTAACACCAAAGCTACCGCAAATTACGCTGTAAGCTTTCAAGCCATCACCAGATACCAGCTCAACTTTCTCTTCACGAACAGGAGCTGTTGCAACAGGAGTAGTTTCTACAGGAGCTGTAACTACCGGAACAGGTTCTACGGCAGGAGCTTCTTCCTGCGTATTCTGGCTCTCTGCCAATTCCTGCTGTTTTGCTTTTTCGTAAGCTTTTTTATAAGCACTTTCGCTCGATTTACAAGAAGTAAAGGCCAGTGCAACACACAATCCCAGGCTTAACAAACCTAACTTTTTCATATTGTTACTTTTTAAATGATTAATCCAGATTTATTTTATCATATTTGGTTGCAAAAATAGCAATATATAAAGAGTCCGCTTATTAAAATCTGTTAATAATACGTGAATATCAGGTATTTCTGAAATTTTTCATGAAAAATGATATGATATTCCACTTCTTTCCCTATATTTGTCAATGTGATAACTAAAACTCTTAAGATTATGAAAGTATTAAACGTTGTAGCTGCATTCTTGGGTGGTTTGGCTCTTGGCGCAGCAGCTGGAGTTTTGTTCGCTCCTGAAAAAGGTGAAGACACTCGTCGTAGAATTGCCGCTCTTTTGCGCGAAAAAGGTATCAAACTGAGCCGTGATGAAATGGACGATTTAGTTGAACAGATTGCATCAGAAGTAAAAGATGTATAAACTGATGGAAAGACATTATTGAGGGCGGACTCTTGTTTAGAAACAGGTCTGCCCTTTTATTTTGTCATTAAGACCGAGTGCGTATATTATTCATATTCTAACAACAATTGTTATGTTTGCAAACGATAAAAGCATAGATAATCTGCAAGACTTGCTCGCCGAATGTAAAAAATACATGGAACTTCAAAAGGATTATCTCAAACTAGACCTGGTAGAGAAACTCACCATTCTGCTTTCTACCCTGATTCTGATACTTATCCTTATTATATTAGGAATGATGGCTCTGTTTTATCTGTCATTCACCCTTGCTTACATTCTGGAACCGATAGTAGGAGGACTTACTGCAAGCTATGCACTGATTTCAGGAGTTATTATATTGCTGGCCTTACTTTCTTATCTTTTCCGCAAGCAACTCATTATTCAGCCCATGGTAAACTTTATCAGCCATCTGTTTTTAAACGATAAATAATTAAAGGACTTATGAATACTACAACAGAAAATACACCCGCTCCCCTTCCTCCTGTCATCACACTGGAAGATATCAGAAAAAGGAAAGGAGAGAAAAAAGAAGAGATAGAAAAGTCCCGGGAACGAATGATGAAAATCACACAGGACTTGTTTGTTCCTGTAAAACCTCAGAACGGGTTTGATGGCATCATGCAAAACATCAATGCAGGAATCGCTGCTTACGACGGCCTGATGACAGGCATCAAGATTTTCAAACGTATACGCACATTCTTTGCTTTTACAAAAAAGAGAAAGAGCTTTAAATAATAATATTGTATGAGAAAAAAAATTGCAGGACTGGCAATGCTTGCATTGTCAGCAACAGTTTATGCCCAAGAGCATCCGTTATGGATGCGTTATAGCACAATTTCACCCGACGGTACCACCATCGCCTTCACTTATAAAGGTGATATCTACACCGTTCCGGCTGCCGGTGGAAAAGCAACTCAAATTACCACCAATGCAGCGCATGACACGCATCCGATATGGAGTCCAGACAGTAAGAAACTGGCTTTTGCTTCCAACCGCATGGGAAGCATAGATATTTACGTTGTCGACAAAGAAGGCGGTACCCCTACAAGACTTACCACACACTCGGGTTCCGAAACTCCTATTGCATTCAAGGATAAAGACCATGTGTTGTTCTCGGCCAACGTCATGCCGCAAAAAGACAACATGCTGTTCCCCAGCTCTCTTTTCCCACAAATATACGAAGTAAACATTGCCGGCGGACGGGCTACCTTATTTTCCGACCTGCCCATGGAGGACATCTGTTTCAGCAAGGACGGTAAAAAGTTTATTTACCACGACAAGAAAGGATACGAGGACCCCTGGCGCAAGCATCATCGTTCTTCAATTACCCGCGATATCTGGCTGAGCAATACCGATGGCGAAAGAACTTATAAAAAGCTGACAGACTTCGCCGGTGAAGACAGAAACCCGATTTGGAGTGCAGACGGTAACTCGTTCTACTACCTGAGCGAAGAAAACGGCAGCTTCAATGTATTCAAAAAAGATCTTACGGGCCAGCAGAAGACGCAGCTTACACACCACACCAAGCATCCGGTCCGCTTTCTTTCCATGGCAGAAAACAATACGCTTTGCTATGGATATGACGGCGAAATCTATACGCTGAAAGAAGGAGAAAAGCCACAAAAGGTCAACATCGAAATCATTACAGATAAAAGCGAACGTGACATCATAAACGAAATTAAAAGTAGTGGAGCTACAGAAATAGCGCTTTCTCCCGAAGGTAAAGAAGTAGCATTTATTCTGCGAGGTGATATCTATGTGACTTCTGTAGAATACGAAACTACCAAACAGATAACCAATACTCCCGAACAGGAAAGAAACATCGATTTTGCTCCCGACGGAAAAACACTGGTATATGCATCCGAACGCGACGGACTTTGGCAAATTTATCAGGCCAAGCCGGCTGACGAAAAAGACAAACTCTTTACATATGCCAATGAAATCAAAGAAGAAAGACTAACCACATCGCAGGCTATCTCTTTCCAGCCCCAATACAGTCCGGACGGAAAAGAAGTCGCCTTCCTCGAAAACCGGACTACCTTGCGGGTTCTGAATCTTGCATCCAGAAAAGTAAGGACGGCTATGGACGGACAATACGAATATTCTTATTCGGATGGAGACCAATGGTTCCAATGGAGTCCGGACAGCAAGTGGCTGCTAAGCGGATACATCGGCATAGGTGGATGGAACAATAATGATGTGGCCCTTGTCAATGCTTCCGGAAACGGAGAAATACACAACCTCACAGAAAGCGGCTACACCGACAGCAATGCCAAATGGGTACTGGACGGAAAAGCCATGATATGGGAAAGCGACCGTGCCGGATACCGCAGCCACGGCAGTTGGGGAGCTGAAAGTGATATTTACATCATGTTCTTCGACCTGGATGCTTATGAGCAATTCTGCATGAGTAAAGAAGAGCTGGCCTTGAAGGAAGAGAAGGAAGAAGAAGCCAAAGAGGACGACAAGAAAGAAGATAAGAAAGATAAAAAAGAGAAAGACGATAAAAAGCAGGATAAGAAAAAAGAAGTAAAACCGCTGGCCTTTGATCTGGAAAACAGCAAGGACCGTGTCATTCGTCTTACTGTAAACTCTTCTTTCCTGGGCGACTCATACCTGACTCCTAAAGGTGACAAACTTTACTACCAGTCGCGTTTCGAAGGAGGCTATGACTTATGGGAACACGACCTGAAAGAAGACAAGAGCAAGATTATATCTAAAGAAATCGGCAGTGGCGCTTTCCAGGCTGACGAAAAAGGAGAAAACCTGTTTTTGTGCAGTGGCGGAAGCATTAAAAAGGTCAAGATAGCCGACGGCAAAGTTACGCCTGTAGCTTTCGAAGCTCTGTTCAACCATCGCCCTTATCAGGAACGTGAGTATATTTTCGACCATGTCTGGAGACAGGTAGCCGACAAGTTCTACGTAAAAGACCTACACGGTGTAGATTGGAAAGGATACAAAGAAGCCTACAAACGCTATTTGCCTTATATCAACAACAATTTCGACTTCCAGGAAATGCTGAGCGAAATGTTGGGTGAACTGAATGCTTCGCACACTGGAGTCCGTTACTATGCACTGGGAGCAACATTGAACACTGCTTCACTGGGATTGTTCTACGATGCTTCCTATCAGGGAAAAGGTCTGAAAGTGAGTGAAGTACTTGCCAAAGGTCCGTTTGCTATCCGCAAAACAGACGTGACTGCCGGATGTATCATCGAAAAAATTGACGGCACAACTATAACAGAAAATATGGACTACTTCCCGTTGCTGGCTGGAAAAGCCGGAAAACCGGTGTTGGTATCCGTATATAATCCGCAGACCGGCAAACGCTTTGAGACGAAAGTCAAAGCCATCAGCAGTGGTCAGGAAAGCGAACTGCTGTACAAACGATGGGTAGAACGCAACCGCAAGATTGTAGAGAAACTATCCGATGGCAAAGTGGGATATGTGCATGTAAAAGGTATGGACAGCGAAAGTTTCCGGACCGTTTACAGCGAATTGCTGGGACGAAACCGCAATAAAGAAGCTGTAATTGTAGATACACGCCACAACGGAGGCGGATGGCTGCACGATGACCTTGCGACCCTGCTCAGCGGAAAAGAATACCAGCGCTTTGTTCCACGTGGCCAGTATATCGGCAGTGACCCGTTCAACAAGTGGTGCAAACCGTCATGCGTACTGATTTGCGAAGACAACTACAGTAATGCACACGGATTCCCCTGGGTTTACAAAGAACTGAATATCGGTAAGCTTATCGGTGCTCCCGTACCGGGTACCATGACTGCAGTTTGGTGGGAAAGACAAATAGACCCGTCCATCGTTTTCGGTATCCCTCAGGTGGGATGCATGAACATGCGCGGAGAATATGCCGAGAATATGCAGCTGAATCCGGATATTGAAGTATACAACGAACCTTCCAAAGTCCTTAAGGGAGAAGACGAACAACTGGAAGTAGCCGTTAAGGAAATGCTGAAGACTATCGGAAAATAATAGTATCCACGATACAAAATGAAAAATCCTCTTTGCCTGCAACACAACAGGACAAAGAGGATTTTTTATTAAGGCTCATAAATCAGCAGGTCCATCCATACCGGCAAATGGTCGCTATAGCCACCGTTATACTTCCATCCTTTGTAAGTCCGGAAAGGCGACAGTCCGCCATAACGGTCGTCTTCCTCCATAAGAAAAGGAAAGTCTGCAACCTTCACCTGCTCATATGACGTTTTTACACCTTTCTGCTTTTCATCCAGCAACGTGCCGGAAACTATAAAGTGATCCAAGAATCCCCAGTCGCCTTTAAAACGATAAGTACCTCCCTCACGTCCTGCCATCAAATCATACAGTTGCGCAGGCTCTACAGTTCCCTCTGGCTTTACAGCGTTCAGGACTTCTGCTATCGAGCGGTTGTCGGGATAATCGTTAAAATCTCCCATTATAACAATGTGGGCATTTTGCCTTACTGCCGTCACCGAATCAACGGTCTGTTTCAGAACCGATGCAGTCAGCAACCGGTAAGGTTCACTCTTTTGCTCACCACCACTTCGGGATGGCATGTGGCAAACAAACACGTCGAGCGTATCTTGCGAAAGCACTTTTCCGGTAACATGCAGAATATCGCGTGTAGCACGCATCCCATCTATTTTTTCATGCGGTATCCGAATGGTCTGCACACCCAGTTTCTTAAATGTAGACGGCTGATACAGCAAAGCCACATCTACCCCTCGGGCATCTGGAGACGCTGTCATCACATACCGGTAACCGGCTTCTTTCAATAACGAACGCCGAGTCAAATCCTTCATACAGCGGTCGTTTTCCACTTCGCACAATCCCACCAAATCGGGAACATGCTCGTGTCCGGCAGCTACGATAACTTTCGACAGATGGTTCAGTTTTTCCCAATAACGCGCTGTAGTCCATCCGCGGCCACTGCCGGGAAGGAATTCTTCATCGTTCTTCAACGAGTCGTCTACACAGTCGAACAAGTTTTCGACGTTGTATTCCATCACCCGAAAAACGGACTGAGAAAAAGCAGGTAGGACCGTGCAAAACAATCCTACCATGAAAATTAATGTTTTACGCATCAGCCATACTTATTTTACAGGTACCGAAGCCAGCACATCAAGCAGATGACGCCAGAACTTGTCGACCGATGGAATGTGCATACGTTCATCGGGCGAATGAACACCTCGCAAAGTCGGACCAAACGAAACCATGTCTAATGACGGATATTTCTCGAGGAACAAGCCACACTCCAATCCGGCATGGATAGCTTTCACCTTAGGTTCCACTCCAAACAGTTTCTGATAACTTGCCACCGTAACAGCCAGAATTTCGGAATGCGGATTTGGTTTCCAGCCCGGATAGCCGTCGCCGATTGTCACAGTTGCTCCTCCCAGCTCGAATGCGGCACGCACCATAGCCGACATATCTTTACGAGATGAAAGAATAGAGCTGCGCTGACTGGTTACGACCACCAGTTTTCCGTCTTTCTGCTTGACAGATGCCAGATTGGAAGAAGTCTCTACCAGTCCCGGTATATCCTGACTCATCGCATAAACACCGTTATGAACTGCATAAATCGATTTCAGGAATTTCACAGAAGCCTCTTTTACCATCACTTCTGCCTGAACAGGTTCCGATTCCAGCTCCATGGTGAAGTTAGGTTCCGTCACGCTGTACTCGCCTTCCACATCAGCAATAAATACATTCAAGTCTACACGTACCGACTCTTTATACTTCATCGGAACAGCACATACGGCAGCAGCCTCACGCGGAATGGCATTATGCAGGTTTCCACCCGATATTTCACAGATACGCAAGTCGTATTTCTCGTTCAACTCGGTCAGGTAACGGTTCAGGATTTTATTGGCATTGGCACGTCCCTTATTGATATCATCTCCCGAATGGCCTCCGGTAAGTCCTTTCACCTTTACACTGAAATAAAAATAATCCTGAGGAGCAGCTTCCATCGGACAAGGGAACTCTGCTACGGTACCGGCGCCACCCGCACAACCGATAAACAACTCTCCTTCATCTTCCGAGTCCAGGTTAATCAAAATATCACCGCTCATAAAACCTTCCTTCAATGCAAACGCACCGGTCAGACCTGTTTCTTCGTCTACTGTAAACAAGCATTCTATCGGACCGTGCTCGATGGTATCATCGGCCAAAACTGCCAGCTCGGCAGCCATTCCGATACCGTTATCGGCACCCAATGTCGTACCTTTCGCTTTCAGCCATTCACCGTCTACGTAAGTCTGAATCGGGTCGGTCTCAAAATTGTGAACAGTCTCATTGTTTTTCTCGCACACCATATCCATGTGCGACTGCAACACCACTTTCTTCAGGTTTTCTTTTCCTGCCGAAGCCGGTTTCTCAATCAGGATATTGCCTGCCTCATCTTCCTTGAAAGGCAGATTATGCTTCTGAGCAAAAGTAATTAAATACGCTCTTATTTTTTCTTCCTTCTTCGAAGGGCGAGAAACTTGGCATATTTCATTGAAATAATGAAAAACCAATTCTGGTTTTAATACTGTTTTTTCCATACTAGTTTCTGTTATAGAGATTATAAAATCACAATTTAGTCAATAATTGTTAAATAAAAGAGTTTATAACGATAACTTACTCTTTTTTCAAAGCAAAAAAGGCATAGTATGCGTACAAATAATATATCTTTGCACCACAAATTTAATAGAAATGCTGAAGACAATACTGATAACATTGTTAATAGTTGCAATCTGTATAGCACTATTATCTGTGAAAATCCTATTCAAGAAAAACGGCAGGTTCCCTAATACCCACGTAAGCGGTAGCAAAGCCCTGCGTAAAAAAGGAATAGGCTGCGTACAGTCGCAAGACCGCGAAGCACAGAAAATAAACCCTCACTCTATTTCGGAGCGAGTAAAATCAACCGGTGAAGATGAATAAATAAAAACTGATAAAAACAATGAAAAAAAGAAACTTTATCCTCAAGAGTTTTTTAGCACTTGCTGTTATCATGATGTTTGCTCAATGCAACAATCCTCAAACAAATACAGCTACTAACTCGGCAGCAGCTCCAGCCGCAGCAGGTTCGTCTAACATGAAAATTGCTTATGTTGAAATTGACTCCCTGCTTACCAAATACCGTTTCTGGAACGACCTGAACGAGATTATGATTCAGAAAGAGGAAAACATCCGTACTACTCTGAACGAAAAAGCTAAAAAACTGGAAGCAGAAATGAAAGAGTTCCAGCGTAAATATGAAAACAATGGTTTTGTGAGTGCAGAACGTGCTCAGCAGGAAAACCAGCGTATCATCAAGCAGCAACAGGACTTGCAGGCTTTGCAGCAGAAACTGACCGCTGAACTGCAGGCAGAAAATCAGAAAAACAGCTTGCAGCTGCGCGACTCAATCAACTCTTTCCTGAAAATATACAACCAGACTAAGGGTTACGATTTGATTATCAGCAACACTGGCTTCGACAACTTGCTGTATGCTAATCCTTCTTATAACATTACTCAGGAAATTGTAGACGGACTGAATGCCCGCTATACTCCAAGTTCTGAAAAGAAATAATCTAATTTACATAATATAAAAAAGCATGTGGAAAATATTTCACATGCTTTTTTTGTTATCAGATTCATTGCTTCAGCTTCCCCGATAAGTGGAATATCCAAAAGGAGAAAGTGTTATCGGCACATGATAATGCTTGTTATCTTTAATCTCAAATACTACTTCTATATAAGGATAAAACGTATCCTGATGTTGTTTCTCAAAATAGGGTTTTACGTAA
>UncleJesse_p2__coassemble_867_pt1 | contig 23175 bp, 16 predicted proteins | sample UncleJesse_p2__metabat2_low_PE_025 | metagenome-assembled genome bin UncleJesse_p2 | reverse complement strand
GTGGGTCAATATGTTTAACTGCGCCTTGTTCTGCTGTGAAGCGTCCGTAAGTACCTGTTACTTTCTTCAGAGCTTCGTTAGCGTCTGTACCTTTTTTGATCTCATCCATGAATTTGCCCAGATGAACGAACTCGTATCCGCAGATTTCATCGTTTTCGTCCAAAGCGATAGTCTTGATATAGCCTTCAGCCATTTCAAGGTAACGAGGACCTTTAGCCAAAGTTCCATACAAAGTACCTACCTGGCTACGCAGACCTTTACCCAAGTCTTCCAAGCCGGCTCCGATCATCAAACCACCTTCAGAGAAAGCAGACTGAGTACGTCCGTAAACGATTTGCAAGAACAATTCACGCATAGCTGTGTTGATAGCGTCGCAAACCAAGTCGGTATTCAATGCTTCCAAAACTGTTTTTCCCGGAAGGATTTCAGATGCCATAGCAGCTGAGTGAGTCATACCTGAGCAACCGATTGTTTCAACCAATGCTTCCTGGATAACACCTTCTTTAACGTTCAAAGTCAGTTTACAAGCACCCTGCTGAGGAGCACACCAACCGATACCGTGAGTCAAACCGGAAATGTCTTTAATTTCTTTTGATTTAACCCATTTTCCTTCTTCAGGAATTGGAGCCGGACCATGATTAGGTCCTTTTTTTACAACACACATGTGTTCAACTTCGTGTGAATAAGTCATATTCTTTACGTTTTTGGGTAATAAAATAAGTTTTCGTAACCACAAATGGGGATTGATTTCCCCGATTTGCCTACAAAGTTAGGGTTTTTAATTTTTTATGCAAAAAGAATATACCAACTTTTTGGTATAAAGATTGAGAAAAATTTATTTTTTTTGCTTTGATACAGATGCATGTCCAAACAGTTTTGGTAATAGGGATGAAACTCTTATCTTTGTATGATGATTTGTTTTTAATATATAAATAGGTATATCGCAATGGCTGAACAGAAAATTACAGTTAAAGATGAGGCTTTACGAAAGGGAGCTGAAGAAGGAATGGATGCTTTCCTGCAAGTTTTTATAGATCGTTGTCTTGAAGTTACCGGAGGTGTGATTAATGCTGAAACCATGCCTTTGCTTAATGGATATCAACATTCTTTATTGGGATATCACTTTTTCAGAGAAGAGGTGATGGAAGGAGGTTTTGTTCAATTGATTCAGAATGGATACGGACCCTATATTTTTGACAATCCCTTTGCAAAAGCCATGAGAATTTTTGGTGCAAAGGACTTTTCAAAGCTGGTGTATGAAGCTAAGAAAATTTATGATGCTAATAAGGCTGACTTGGAAAAAGATTGTACAGATGACGAGTTTATGGCTATGTATGAGCAGTATGAGGCTTTTGATGATATAGAGGAAAAATATATGGATATGGAAGAAATGGTAACAGCGCAAATAGCCTCATATGTAGATGAACATTTAGAAGATTTTGCTCAGATTATACCCTGAAATGTTATTTACTGTTAAAGTAAAGGGGCTTTGTGCAGTGTTTTGCTTTTTCTGTATTTTCTAAAATGAAAGCAAACTTATGAACTTATTAAAAATTATAGCAGTTAGTAAAATGAAAAAATTAAACTTCGCGGTTTTGTTTGCCGCACTCATTGCTATGTTCTCATTCTCTTCTTGTTTAGATACGATGGAGGACGATGGAACGCGTACAGGGAATTATTTTGTAAAGGTTGTCTCTATGATGGGGGTAACTTATTTTCAGGATGTGCAAGGAAATAAATTCTCTCCTTCTACACCATTAACTGATGTTAAGTCGGATATGGCATTGGTGAATCTGACTTATAACGTGAATGATATGCAAACGAATGGCGGTTATACGACAGTTACAGTGAATGGTGTCATATATATTAATCCTGTTTTGTCGGTAACTAAGCCTGAAACTCCTACGTGGAATGCTCCGATAGCATCTTTGGAAGGTGATTATGTAAAGATGGGATTTTGGGACGCTAACACTTTAATCGTGCCTGTTTATTTTTATTATGATGCTTCGTCAGAAGATAAATTGACTGAGGAATTAGCTAAGCATGAATTTGAATTTTATGTCGTAGAGGATGATTCGGAATATGCAGAAGGTGTTTTGTCTGTTGCTTTGCGTCATCGTGTGAATGATGCGGGAGAAAAGCCGACACGCAATAAGTTGGGGTCTGCTTATAAATACATAAATCTATCGGCACCTTTGATGCAGTACAAACAGAAATATGGAAGTGTTCCTAAGCAGGTTATTGTTGATATAGAACAAAATCAGATGAGTGACAGCTATACGGAAGGTAGCCTTATAAAGAAGGAATACACGATTGAATATCTATTCCAGGACGAAAAGTAAAAATATTTTCTTCTATTTAATCCTCTCCAATATTGGGGAGGATTTTTTTTATATATGCTAAATATATCATTCTTTTTTGTACATTTGCGATTCGTTAAATATTTAAATTGTTAGTTTTGGATTATAAGAATTTATTTCAAAAAGTGATAGGGCTTATATCTTCACCGGCAAAAACATGGTCGGAGATTATAGTTCATGAAGATAAGCGGATTGTAATGCCGACTTTTGTCTATCCTTTGATTGGTCTGTGCGGATTGTCTTGCTTCATAGGTACTTTTATTGGTAATACAGCAGGAGTGTCTGCTTTTCAGTTGGCGATGACTCGGTGTTGTGCGGTTTTTGTATCCTTGTTTGGTGGGTATTTTCTTTCTACTTATTTGGTAGACAAGATAGGTCGCAAATGGTATGGTCGTAATGATTCATACGAACAAAATTTACAGTTCGTGGGTTATTCTATGGTTGTGACTTTTGTGTTGAATATTGTAAGCGGACTGTTTTCGCTGGCAATTCTCCATTGGTTGCTTCAGGTATACATGCTTTTTATTGTATTTGAAGGAGCCCGATATTTAATGAAAGTTCCGGAAAACAAATTGACCAGTTATACACTCATTGTTTCGTTAGTATTGTTTGTGTGTCCGGAATTCATAAAATTGGTTTTTAATAAACTTTCTGTAGTTTTAAATTGATTATGAAGTCTACGTCTACTAATATTAATATCAAGAACAAACGCGCTTCGTTTGATTATGAATTTGTCGATACATATACGGCAGGTATTGTATTGACGGGTACAGAGATAAAATCAATACGTCAGGGGAAAGCAAGTTTGGTAGATACGTTCTGCTTTTTTTCTAGAGGAGAGCTTTGGGTGAAAAATATGCATATAGCCGAGTATTTTTATGGATCGTATAACAACCACGTAGCACGTCGTGACCGTAAGTTGCTTTTGAATAAGAAAGAATTACGTAAACTGGAGCGAGGTACACGTGAAACAGGATTTACGATTGTTCCTGTACGTTTGTTTATTAATGAAAAAGGACTGGCTAAGCTTGTAATAGCGCTTGCTAAGGGTAAAAAGCAATATGATAAGCGTGAAGCTTTGAAAGAAAAAGATGATAAGCGGATGATGGACCGTATGTTTAAACATTGATTGACGACTATGTATACAAAGCGACTGGAGAGATTGGTAAACGAGAGGGTATTGGTGCTGGATGGTGCAATGGGTACAATGATTCAGCGTTATGGACTTACAGAGGCAGATTTTAGAGGTGAGCGTTTTAAGGATATTCCCGGACAAATGAAGGGAAATAATGACTTGCTTTGTCTTACGCGTCCTGACGTAATAGAAGAAATACATCGAAAATACCTGGAGGCTGGTGCAGATATTATTGAAACAAATACGTTTAATGCGACTGCTGTTTCGATGGCTGATTATCATGTGCAGGGGTTCTGTCGTGAGATAAATTTGGTTGCAGCTAGGTTGGCTCGTAAATTGGCTGATGAATATACACTTAAGGATCCTGCAAAGCCGCGTTTTGTAGCAGGCTCTGTAGGACCTACCAATAAAACTTGCTCTATGAGTCCGGATGTTAATAATCCGGCATTTCGTGCTCTTACTTTCGATGAACTTAAGGATGCTTATTGTGAGCAGATGGAAGCTTTACTCGATGGTGGGGTTGATGCTTTGTTGATAGAAACAATTTTTGATACGCTAAATGCGAAGGCAGCGATTGTTGCCGCTGGAGAGTCGATGGAAAAACTCGGTCGGAAAGTTCCCCTGATGCTTTCTGTTACAGTATCAGACATAGCAGGTCGTACACTTTCCGGACAGACATTGGAGGCTTTCCTAGCCTCTGTGCAGCATGCTCCTATTTTTTCAATTGGCTTGAACTGCTCTTTTGGAGCCCGTCAATTGAAATCTTTCCTCGAAGTGTTGGCGAAACGAGCACCTTATTATATCAGTGCTTATCCTAATGCAGGGTTGCCTAATAGCCTAGGCCAGTATGACCAAACCCCGGATGATATGGCTGCAGAGGTGGATGAGTTCTTGAAAGAAGGTCTTGTAAATATAATAGGAGGATGTTGTGGTACTACCGATGAATATATAGCTCGTTTTGCCGAGATGGTAAAAGGAGTGGAACCGCATAAACCGGCTGCTTCTCCAGAAAGAATGTGGTTGTCGGGACTGGAATTGTTGGAACTTACTTCGGAGGTGAATTTTGTAAATGTGGGTGAACGCTGCAATGTGGCTGGTTCGCGTAAATTTTTGCGCTTGATCAACGAGAAGAAATATGATGAAGCATTGTCTATTGCCCGTAAGCAGGTAGAGGATGGTGCTTTAGTATTGGATGTCAATATGGATGATGGACTGCTTGATACGGTATCAGAGATGCGGGCTTTCTTGAATTTGATTGCTTCTGAACCGGAGATTGCACGTGTGCCTATTATGATTGACTCATCCAAATGGGAAGTGATTGAAGAGGGACTGAAATGTGTTCAGGGTAAGTGTGTTGTAAATTCTATATCTTTAAAAGAAGGAGAAGAGGTCTTTTTGGAACATGCACGTGCGGTCCGTCGTTACGGCGCGGCTGTTATTGTAATGGCATTTGACGAAAAAGGGCAGGCTGATACGTATGAACGTCGTATTGAAATATGCGGACGTGCCTATCGGTTGCTTACAGAAGTTATAGGCTTTAACCCTTGTGATATAATATTTGATCCTAATGTTTTGGCTGTTGCAACAGGTATAGAAGAGCATAATAATTATGCAGTAGATTTTATTCGTGCTACTGCATGGATTCGGGCTAATTTGCCTGGAGCACATGTCAGTGGTGGGGTGAGCAATCTGTCATTTTCTTTCAGAGGAAATAATTATATCCGTGAAGCCATGCATGCTGTATTTTTGTATCATGCTATACAGGCAGGTATGGATATGGGTATTGTAAATCCTGCTTCTTCTGTTTTATATACTGATATTCCGGCTGAGGTGTTGGAGCGGATTGAAGACGTTGTATTAAATAGACGGCATGATGCTGCTGAGCGACTGATAGAAATGGCTGAGCAGTTGAAGGCTGAAAAAACAAATGACGGAGATTCTGGAAATCCTAAACAGACTTGGCGTGAAGGGACTTCAATGGAAGAACGTTTAGGTTATGCTTTGGTAAAAGGTATTTCTGATTATTTGGAAGAAGACTTGAATGAAGCTTTGCAGAAGTATCCTAATGCAGTGAAAGTTATCGAAGGACCACTTATGGATGGAATGAATCAGGTAGGTGAGCTATTTGGTGCCGGCAAGATGTTTTTGCCGCAGGTAGTCAAGACAGCACGTACGATGAAGCATGCCGTCGGAATTCTGCAACCTTACATTGAAGCTGATAAGCAGGAAGGTGCTCGTAGTGCGGGAAAGGTTTTGGTTGCTACAGTAAAAGGTGATGTGCATGATATTGGTAAAAACATTGTTTCGGTAGTGATGGCTTGCAATAATTACGAGGTAATAGATTTAGGAGTGATGGTTCCAGCCGAAAAAATTGTTGAGGCAGCCGTACGTGAAAAGGTAGATGTAATAGGTTTAAGCGGGCTGATTACACCTTCGTTGGAGGAAATGGTTCATGTGGTTTCTGAATTGAATAAGGCTGGTTTGGAAATACCGGTACTTATCGGAGGAGCAACAACATCGAAATTGCATACAGCTTTGAAAATTGCACCAGCTTATTGTGGAGCTGTCTGCTATATGAAGGATGCTTCGCAGAATGTGGGAGCATTGGCTCAATTACTGAATCCTGTAACAAATAAGGAATATGTAGATAAGCTGAATAATGAATACGAAGAGCTTCGTAAGAAGCAAATCTTGAATAAAGTATCTACAGTTTCTTTGGATGAGGCAAAGAAAAATCGTTTGAATTTATTCTGATATAAAAAAAAGTATAATTATTTATTCAAATGTTACAATTATGTTATAAGATATTCTTATCTTTGCACGAAAATTAGGCAGGGATCTTTTATCAATGAGTGGTATTGTTTTTATAAAGAAAGGTAAAAGTTATACATTTGTAGCAGGGCAAAAGAAACTATTTTCTTTTGATTATCTGTTTTTTCTTATTATTGATACCATATTCCCCTTTTATTTATTCGATATTTATTCATTAAATATAGGTCAAGACACCCGGAATTGCTTTTCGGCAAATCCGGGCGTTTTTTCGTATATGCATAGGGTAAAGTATATTTTAAGATTAACCAAACAAAACACGCAGTATGGAACCAATTAAGCATGAATGTGGAGTCGCGATGGTACGTTTGCTCAAGCCGCTTGAGTATTATCAGGAAAAATATGGAACCTGGATGTATGGTTTGAACAAGCTTTATCTTTTAATGGAAAAACAGCATAATCGTGGGCAGGAAGCTGCCGGATTGGCATGTGTGAAGCTACAGGCAAACCCCGGTGAGGAATATATTTTTCGTGAAAGAGGATTAGGCTCGGGAGCGATTACCGAGATTTTCCAGAATGTGCATAATTGCTATAAGGACTTGTCGGCCGAACAACTGGCTGATGCTGAGTCTGCTAAGACGAGTCTGCCTTTTGCTGGTGAACTTTATATGGGACATTTGCGCTATTCTACTACCGGCAAGAATGGAATGTCGTATGTACATCCTTTTCTAAGAAGAAATAACTGGCGTGCTAAGAATTTAGTATTGTGTGGTAATTTTAATTTGACGAATGTAGATGAGATATTTGCCGGAATTACGGCTGCCGGCCAACATCCGCGCAAGTATGCAGATACATATATTATGCTGGAGCAGGTAGGGCATCGTTTGGATAGAGAAGTAGAGCGTCTTTACCAGAACAGTAAGGAAGAGGGATTGGAAGGTATGGATATAACTCATTATATCGAAGAGCATATCGACCTTACCAATGTACTGAAGACTTCCAGTCCGTCTTGGGATGGCGGATATGTTATCTGTGGTATGACGGGCAGTGGCGAAAGCTTTGCTGTACGCGATCCTTGGGGCATTCGTCCGGGATTCTGGTATATGGATGACGAAATTATGGTGTTGGCTTCAGAACGCCCTGTTATCCAGACTGCTTTCAATGTCAGTGCAGCTGATATACATGAATTGCAACCGGGACAGGCTATCTTGCTCAACAAGAAAGGACAGATGCGTTTGGCACAGATTAACAAGCCTAAAGTGAAAAAAGCTTGTTCTTTTGAACGCATTTATTTTAGTCGCGGTAGTGATGTTGATATCTATCAGGAACGCAAATTATTGGGTAAGTTGCTGGTTGGCCCCATTTTGAAGGCTATAGATAATGATATAGAAAATACAGTATTTTCTTTTATTCCAAATACGGCAGAAGTCGCTTATTATGGTATACTGGAAGGATTTGATAATTATCTTAACAAGTTGAAGGTAAAACGAATTGAAGCTTTAGGACATAATCCAGCTCACGAGGAACTTACTAAAATCCTGTCACAGCGTATTCGTAGTGAGAAGGTAGCCATAAAAGATATTAAGTTGCGTACTTTTATTGCCGAAAGCAATACACGCAATGACTTGGCAACTCATGTATATGATATTACTTATGGAAGCTTGGTGCCTTATGTAGATAATCTGGTTATCATTGATGACAGTATCGTACGTGGTACAACTCTTAAACAAAGTATTATCGGTATCTTGGACCGCTTGCATCCTAAAAAGATTGTGATTGTATCTTCTTCACCGCAGGTTCGTTATCCGGATTATTATGGAATAGATATGTCGAGCATGGAGCAGTTTATTGCTTTCCGGGCAGCTGTCGCTCTATTGATAGAAAGAGGTATGAAGGATGTACTTGCTTCGGCTTATCGTAAAAGCAAGGCTCAGCAGAACTTGCCAAAAGAAAAAATGGTGAATTATGTGAAAGATGTATATGCACCGTTTACGGACGAAGAAATTTCTGCCAAGATTGTAGAATTGCTGACTCCTGCCGGAACGAAAGCAAAAGTAGAAATCGTATACCAGACACTGGAAGGTTTGCATCAGGCTTGTCCTGCGCATGAAGGTGACTGGTATTTCAGTGGCGATTATCCGACTCCTGGTGGTATCAAGATGCTCAATAAGGTCTTTATAGAGTATATTGAAAAGTATTATCAGTTTTAAGTTGGAACAAATAGAGTAAGCATAAACAAGATTTTTAAGTAACAAAACAAACGATACAGAATAATAAGGTAATGAGAAATGTAACATTAATCCTCGACGACGGGAGCCGCTTTCATGGCAAGTCGTTCGGTTATGAGAAACCGGTAGCAGGTGAAGTTGTGTTTAATACGGCTATGACCGGTTATCCTGAGAGCTTGACAGACCCTTCGTATGCAGGCCAGCTCATGACGCTGACTTATCCGCTGGTGGGTAACTATGGTGTTCCTCCGTTTACTTTCGGAGAAGATGGTCTTCCTCATTTTATGGAAAGCGAAAAAATCCATGCCGAGGCAATTATTGTGAGCGATTACAGCGAAAAGTATTCTCACTGGAATGCAGTAGAAAGTTTGGGTGACTGGCTGAAACGCGAACAGATTCCTGGTATTACAGGTATTGATACGCGCGAGCTGACCAAAGTACTGCGTGAACATGGTGTGATGATGGGTAAAATCGTTTTCGATGATGAACCAGACAACATTCCGCAGGCTGAATATGCTGGAGTGAACTATGTGGATAAGGTTTCTTGCAAGGAGGTTATCCGTTACAACGAAGGCGAAGGCAAGAAAAAAGTGGTATTGGTTGACTGTGGCGTGAAATCAAACATTATTCGTTGCCTGCTGAAGCGCGATGTAGAAGTAATCCGCGTGCCTTGGAACTACGACTTTAACTCATTGGAGTTTGATGGTCTGTTTATTTCGAATGGTCCTGGTGACCCAGATACTTGCGATGCTGCAGTACAGAATATCCGTAAGGCAATGCAGAACGAAAAACTTCCTATTTTCGGTATCTGTATGGGTAACCAGTTGCTGTCAAAAGCAGGAGGTGCTAAAATTTATAAACTGAAGTATGGTCACCGCAGTCACAATCAGCCGGTACGTATGGTAGGAACTGAAAAATGTTTCATTACTTCGCAGAATCACGGATATGCTGTGGACAACAATACACTGGGAACCGATTGGGAACCTTTGTTTATCAATATGAATGATGGTTCTAACGAAGGTATCCGTCACAAGAAGAATCCTTGGTTCTCTGCTCAGTTCCATCCGGAAGCTGCTTCAGGTCCTACTGATACGGAATTCCTGTTCGATGAGTTTGTTAAGTTGCTGTAATACGGCAGAAGAGTTGCTTTAATACATAAAAATAGAAAGTTACAATGAAAGATAATATAAAGAAAGTTTTATTGTTAGGTTCCGGAGCTTTGAAAATCGGTGAAGCCGGCGAATTCGACTATTCAGGTTCACAAGCTCTGAAGGCACTTAAAGAAGAAGGTATTGAAACCGTTCTTATCAACCCTAATATTGCAACTGTACAGACTTCAGAAGGTGTTGCAGATAAGATTTACTTCCTGCCTGTAACTCCTTATTTTGTAGAAAAAGTCATCGAAAAAGAACGTCCTGATGGTGTTTTGCTGTCGTTTGGTGGACAGACTGCTTTGAACTGTGGTGTTGCTCTTTACAAAGCTGGTGTCTTCGAGAAGTATGATACTCGCGTATTGGGTACACCGGTTCAGGCTATCATGGATACAGAAGACCGTGAGCTTTTCGTTCAGAAATTGGATGAGATCAATGTAAAGACAATCAAGAGTGAAGCGGTAGAAAATATCGAAGATGCACGCCGTGCTGCAAAAGAGTTGGGTTATCCGGTTATCATTCGTGCTGCATACGCTTTGGGTGGTCTTGGCTCTGGTTTCTGCGACAACGAAGAAGAGTTGAATGTATTGGCAGAAAAAGCATTCTCTTTCTCTCCGCAGGTATTGGTAGAAAAGAGTCTGAAAGGCTGGAAAGAAGTAGAATACGAAGTAGTGCGTGACCGTTTTGACAACTGTATTACCGTATGTAACATGGAAAACTTCGACCCACTGGGTATCCATACAGGTGAGTCAATCGTTATTGCTCCTTCGCAGACACTTACAAACAGCGAATATCACAAACTGCGCGAACTGGCTATCCGTATCATCCGCCATATCGGTATCGTGGGTGAATGTAACGTACAGTATGCTTTCGATCCGGAATCTGAGGATTATCGTGTAATTGAAGTTAATGCCCGTCTGAGCCGTTCGTCTGCACTGGCTTCTAAAGCTACTGGTTATCCTTTGGCTTTCGTGGCTGCGAAACTTGGTTTGGGATACGGACTGTTCGACTTGAAGAACTCTGTAACAAAAACAACTTCTGCTTTCTTTGAACCGGCATTGGACTACTGCGTATGTAAGATTCCACGTTGGGATTTGGGTAAATTCCACGGTGTTGACCGTGAGCTGGGTTCTTCTATGAAATCGGTAGGTGAAGTAATGGCTATCGGTCGTACTTTCGAAGAAGCTATCCAGAAGGGTCTTCGTATGATTGGTCAGGGCATGCACGGTTTTGTTGAAAATAAAGAATTGGTAATCGAAGATATTGACAAGGCTCTCCGCGAACCGACCGACAAGCGTATCTTCGTTATTTCGAAAGCGATGCGTGCTGGTTATACAGTAGATCAGATTCATGATCTTACCAAGATAGACAAGTGGTTCCTGGACAAGTTGATGAATATCATGCAGACTTCAAAAGAATTGCATGAGTGGGGTAATAACCACACACAGCTTTCTCAGCTGCCTAAAGATTTGTTGTATCGTGCAAAACGTCAGGGATTCTCTGACTTCCAGGTAGCTCGTGCTATCGGTTATCAGGGAGATATGGAAGACGGTATCTTGGAAGTACGTAACTATCGTAAGAGTGTAGGTATCGTTCCGGTTGTAAAACAGATTGATACCCTTGCTGCTGAATATCCTGCACAGACTAACTATCTGTATCTGACTTATAGCGGTGTAGCTAATGATGTTCATTATCTGGGAGACCATAAGTCGATTGTTGTACTGGGTTCGGGTGCTTACCGTATCGGTTCTTCAGTAGAGTTCGACTGGTGTGGTGTTCAGGCATTGAATACTATCCGTAAGGAAGGATACCGTTCGGTTATGATTAACTATAATCCAGAAACTGTTTCTACCGACTACGATATGTGTGACCGTCTGTACTTTGACGAGTTGACATTCGAACGTGTAATGGATATCCTTGACCTGGAAAATCCACACGGTGTTATCGTTTCAACCGGTGGACAGATTCCTAATAATCTGGCTTTGCGTTTGGATGCGCAGAAAGTAAATATTCTGGGTACTTCTGCCAAGAGCATCGACAATGCAGAAGACCGTGACAAGTTCTCGGCAATGCTTGACCGTATCGGTGTAGACCAGCCGGAGTGGAGCGCGTTGACTTCAATGGAAGACATCAATGCATTTATCGGGAAAGTAGGATTCCCTGTATTGGTTCGTCCTTCATACGTACTCTCTGGTGCAGCTATGAACGTATGTTCTAACCAGGAAGAGCTGGAAAGATTCCTGCAGTTGGCGGCAAACGTTTCTAAGAAACATCCGGTTGTAGTAAGCCAGTTCATCGAACATGCCAAAGAGGTAGAAATGGATGCTGTGGCACAGAACGGTGAAATCGTAGCATATGCTATTTCTGAACATATTGAGTTTGCCGGTGTACACTCAGGTGATGCAACCATCCAGTTCCCGCCGCAGAAACTGTATGTAGAGACTGTTCGTCGTATCAAACGTATCTCTCGTCAGATTGCAAAAGAACTGAACATTTCCGGTCCGTTCAACATTCAGTTCCTGGCTCGTGAAAACGACATCAAGGTAATCGAATGTAACCTCCGTGCTTCTCGCTCATTCCCATTTGTAAGCAAGGTATTGAAGATAAACTTCATCGAACTTGCAACCAAAGTCATGTTGGGATTGCCGGTTGAAAAACCAGAAAAGAACCTCTTCGACCTTGATTATGTTGGTATCAAGGCCAGCCAGTTCTCTTTCAACCGCTTGCAGAAGGCCGACCCTGTATTGGGTGTAGACATGGCTTCTACTGGTGAAGTAGGTTGTATTGGTGATGATACATCATGTGCTGTATTGAAAGCAATGCTTTCTGTAGGTTACCGCATTCCTGAAAAGAATGTCCTGATGTCTACCGGTACTTTGAAACAGAAAGTAGACTTGTTGCAGGCTGCCCGTGCTCTCAAGGCAAAAGGTTACAACATCTTTGCAACAGGCGGTTCGTCTAAATTCCTTACAGAAAACGGTGTAGAGAATACACGTGTATACTGGCCAAGCGAAGAAGGACAGCCACAGGCACTGGAAATGCTGCATAAGAAAGAAATCGATATGGTAGTAAATATTCCGCGTGACCTGACTCCGACAGAGCTCGAAAATGGTTACAAGATTCGTCGTGCTGCAGTGGATTTGAACATTCCATTGGTAACCAATGCACGTCTGGCAAGTGCATTCATCAATGCATTCTGCTCAATGAGTATTGACGATATTGCTATCAAGAGCTGGGAAGAATACAAATAATTCTAGCATTTAAGCAGATTTAAATACCGTTTAAAACGCTACAATGGGAGAGGAAACTTTTCTGTTGTGGCGTTTTTATTTTCCTTTAGGTGTAAGTTTTTCCTCTTTTTACCGACTAATGCAGTAAAAACATGAAATAGCAGATTATGGAGAAATCATCATTAGAAAAAGATTTTCTGGATATGCTCGAAAAGCATAAACGGGTTATTTACAAGGTATGCTATATGTATGTTTCGGATACTGTATCGTTGAATGATTTATATCAGGAGGCCGTGCTGAATCTGTGGCGTGCTTACCCAGGTTTCCGTGGCGACAGTTTGTTGGCTACCTGGATATACCGCATCAGTCTGAATACATGCATATCCTTCCTGCGCAAGTCTAAGCATCAGGTTGAGGTCATTACCCTTCCTGTCAATCTGGAAGTTTTTGATGACGATGACGACGGAGAAAAGTCGAACCGGCTGCGTGAGTTATATCAGCTCATTCAAACTCTGAATCCTCTGGAAAGAGCTCTGATTTTGCTCTGGCTGGAAGAACGCAGTTATGATGAAATTGCACAGATACTTGGTATTTCCAAAAATAATGTCGGCGTACGTTTGAGCCGTATAAAAAGATAAACTGAAAAAATGTCGAACCGATAAACTGTTAAGATTATGGAACTGGATGAATTGAAGGCAAATTGGGAATTGTTGAACGAACAATTGCGAAAGAGTGAAGTACTGAACCGTAAAGTAGCCAAAGAACTGATAGAGAAACGTATTTCTACAGCCCGTGACCGTCTGGTAAGAGCCAATCTTCTGGCGATAGGTCTGCTCTTATTCTTTCTGGTGGTTATTCCACTGGCAGCTATGCATGTTTCTATCCGGCAAGAAGTATTGTGGATAACTTATACCGTACTCCCGGCTACTGTTCTGTATTCATTATGGAGTATCCGTTTTTTGTATAAATTCGATCTGCAGACCTCAACGCTGCTGGATTTGCGAAAATGGGTAATAGCCTACAAGCGCCGGATAAGAGGGGAATTATATTGCACACCATTCATTGCATTGGGATTGTTTGTCTCGGTGTTTATCATTCATCATCACTATCGCAGTGTGCAGCTGATGATTTTTGATGGAATCATGCTTCTTGTGGGAGCTCTGGCTACGTATTTAGGTTATATGTATTGGGATAAGCGCTCGATTGCCGAAATAGAGTCGGGACTCAAGGAGCTCCAGGATTTCGAAAGTGGGGAATAAAGTGTTTCTTTTTTATCAAACCGAACAGGTTAAACTTTATTTGTGTACGGGATATTTAAAGTGGAAAGCCAGTTAACTAATTCGCAATGCTTTGTATATGAATTAGCTGACTGGCTTTCTATTGTTTATTGAAACGTTCAGTTCCGAATTGTAGTTATTTTTCCGTTACTATCCTCACCTCCTGAATGTTCCGGATTTCGTCACTGAAGTTGATTCCGATTTTATAGACCGTACGGTTGTCTTTGGCAAAGGGTTCTGCATAGCCTTTTGCCTTGATTTGTGCCAGCGCCTCTTCTGCACTCCCGTTAAGTTTAAATTCCATGATATACACGTAGTCCTTTGTTTGGAGCACCAAGTCAATCCGTCCCCGGTTCGTACGGTATTCCACCTGCACATAGAAACCCATCAATTTGAAAATGATGTAAAGAATGTTCTGATAGTGCACTTCCCGATCGCGTGCCAGTTCGTAAGGAATATCGGCAAACATTGTTTTCAGCCGTTCAAGGAAATCGTCCACTTTTCCTGCCATGACTTCCTCTACGAAGCACTGAATCTGGTAGGGTGATTTGCTCACGCTTACAGAAGCATAATTGGGTAGGAGAAACTTGAAGAATCCTTGCTCTACTTCCCGGTTTGGGAAGCCCAGGGTGTAGTTTTCGAACATCTTGTTATAACCTTTGATAGTCAGGTAGCCACTCTGGTAGATGACTGGGATAGGATCGGTTGAAGCAGTGTCAATGCTGTCCAGTACAGGCTGGCTGGTAACGATGTGTTCCAGGTCTTCAATTGGATAGTGGTGCAGTTTGAGCAGTTCAACCAGGTAAGTCGGAGTCCCTGTTTCAAACCAGTAGCTACCGAATTTTTTTTGCAAAGGTATTCAGCAGGCTGAACGGATTGTACATTCCGATTGCATTTTCCGTGAAATGATAGCCGTCGTAATTGGTTTTCAGCTCTTTGCAAGTTTCAGCCGGTTTAACTTCTGGTCTCCATGAAAAGCTGCTTGCCGGCATGGTAGAACATAAAATCACTTTAATGTTATTTGCCTGGGCAAGTTCTACCATCGAAATGATATTTCCCAAAGTCTTTTCCGGACTGACAGCATAATCGTTTAAGGCAATGTCATTGGTTCCAGCCAATATAACCACAGCTTTTGGTTTGAGATTGATTACATCTGGGCGGAAACGCATCAGCATCTGTGCCGACACCTGTCCGCTGATACCTCTGCCTACGTAATTGTTTTTAGTGAAAAACTCAGGGTCTGCATCGGGCCAGCCATCGGTAATGGAGTTTCCCATGAAAACTACTTTCGGGTTCTTTACTTCTTTGTTGGCGGCCTCATAGCGACCAAAATCTGCCCAGTCTTTTATTTCCTGAGCTTGTATGCATAAGCTTCCCATACAAAGTAGGGCGGTGAGATACAATTTTTTCATTTGATTAGTAAATTTAGTTGTTTTCTTTTTCGAATGATTGGATTAATTCATCCATTTCTTTCGAATGCAGTGTATTTACATAGATGTTTTCTCCGCTTGTGGTGCTGATGTGCAAGACCGGCAGATTGTTGCTCGTCAGTATAAAGTGCACGATCTTTCCATCTACGGTACGAAAGAAGCCTTTACGGATATCTCCCAGTCCGAATCCGTTGGTTCGAAGATTTACTTGTGGGATAGCATCCACTTTTGTTATCGATTTTATTTCGTCTTTTTTCAATTCTGCACCATATATACCCGAGATGCGTAATGTATTGTTTTCGTACGATACGTTTCCTCCTTGTAAAGACGGAATGAGTAATCCTCCTAATACGACTGATGAGATTACCAGAAAAAAGCCAGCATAAATCAGACTTTTTCGGTGCATTCGTTTGGAAACCTTGGCTTGGCAGTAAAACAGTGAGGCTGGTAAACCTATACACATCAGTAGGATTGAAATGATAAAAAAGATTTCCGAATCGGTCAGCATGCTTAGGAATTGACCTGCAACGATGATAACTGCTGTCCCAATCATGATATTGCGGACGCGTTTTAAGTACGTTTTAAATGCCGGAGATGCTTTTTCTTCTTCGGTAAACGAATTATAATTGGACAGTATACTTGGTCTTTTTACGACAGATGTTCCACATACTACCAATAAGATAGCAGTGAATAAAGTAATGCCCAGTGTAAGGATGTGTTCCATAATATTATTAAAAAATAAAAAGAAAGCGACCTTTTGCAAGACCGCTTTAGATGTTTTCACAACGGAATAATCCTTATTGTGATTTGCTTCATTTTAATATGTTACAAATATAATCTTTTATTTTAAATATTTTCTAATTAATAGATGTTTTTTTTATCTTTGAAAGCAATAATAAAAATAAAACTATGAAAAAGATATTAGGTCTGGATTTAGGGACAAACAGTATAGGGTGGGCTGTTATTAATTCTAAGCTCAATACAAATGGTAAAGAGGAATTGGTGGGTATATCGTCTTCGGGTAGTAGAATAATACCTATGGATGCAGCTACATTAAGTGATTTTGATAAGGGAAATTCAAAGTCACAAACTGCAGAACGTACTCGTTTGCGAGGCATACGTAGATTATTGGAGCGCAACCTTCTTCGTCGTGAACGTTTACTTCGTGTTTTAGCTTGTATAAATTTTTTGCCAGATCATTTTGCTGCATGTATAGATCGAAATGGAAAATTTATAGCAGATACAGAACCTAAATTGGCATGGAAAAATGATTTAGAATCAGGCTATACATTTCTATTTCAGGAATCGTTTCAAGAGATGCTTGATGACTTTCGCATGAATCAACCAAATTGGCTGACAGAAGGTAAAAAGATACCTTATGATTGGACTTTATATTATTTACGTAAGAAAGCTCTGTCGCAAAAGATTTCTAAAGAAGAGTTAGCATGGATTCTTTTGAATTTTAATCAAAAGCGTGGTTATTATCAGCTCAGAGGAGAAGAGGAGGAAGAAGATGTTAGAAAGATAGTAAAATATTATGCTTTAAAAGTTATTTCTGTAGAAGATTCCGGTGAACACAAAGGTAAAGATGTATGGTATAATGTACATTTGGAGAATGGTTGGATATATCGTAGGGCTAGTAATACTCCTTTAGATTGGGTAGGACAAATCAAAGAGTTTGTTGTTACTACAGAATTGGATGATGCCGGAAATCCGAAGGTAAATAAAGATGGTGAGATAAAACGTTCGTTTCGTGCTCCAAAAGATGATGATTGGGGATTGCTTAAAGCCAAGACTCAGGAGTCTATAGATGAAAGTGGAAAAACTGTTGGGGCTTATATTTATGACTCCCTGCTTCAAAATCCGTTTCAAAAGATAAAAGGAAAGTTAGTTCGTACTATTGAAAGAAAATATTATAAGGAAGAAGTTTATGCGATATTGGAAGCACAAAAACATTTTCATCCCGAGTTGAATGATAAATCTTTGCTTGTTGCTTGTGTGGAAGAATTATATCCTAATAATGAACCTCACCGGAATATTCTTTTAGCTCATAATCTTACATATCTTTTGGTTGAAGATGTATTGTTTTATCAGAGACCGCTAAAAAGTAAAAAAGCTTTAATAGATAACTGTCCTTATGAAGATCGTATTTTTAGAAAAAAAGACGGAACACTTTGTCATGAGCCTGTAAAATGTGCAGCTAAGTCTCATCCTCGTTTTCAGGAATTTCGTTTGTGGCAATTCATTACCAATCTTCGTATTTATCAACGTGAAAAAGAAGTGAATGGCTCTTTAAAAACTGATGTAGATGTTACAGCTGCATTTTTACCTGACGAACAGAGCTATGAACAACTTTATGAGTGGTTAAATACCCGAAAAGAAATAGATCAAAAATCTTTGTTGGCTTATAAACCGTTTAAATTAGGTAAAAAAGAACAGGTAGCCTACCGCTGGAACTATGTAGAGGATAAAACTTATCCTTGTAATGAGATTAGAAGCGCTCTGGTGAGCAGATTGAAAAAGGCTGGAATAGATGAAGGTTTTCTCTCTCGTGAAAATGAGGAATGGCTGTGGCACATACTTTATTCTATATCGGATAAACAAGAACTAAAATCAGCTTTGAATACTTTTGCTCAAAAAAATGCTTTAAACGAACAATTTATTGAGGCTTTCTCAAAGATGCCTCCATTCGAAAGTAGTTATGCTGCATATTCATTAAAAGCAATCAATAAACTTCTTCCATTAATGCGAATGGGTAAATATTGGAAAGAAGAGGAAATTGCTTTGGAAACTCGTGCTCGTATAGAGAAAATTCTTACCGGAGAGTATGATGAAACGATTCGTAATCGTGTTCGGGAGAAAACTATCCATTTGTCTACACTATCTTCTTTTAGAGCTTTGCCTCTGTGGTTGGCTTGTTATATTGTTTATGACCGTCATTCTGAAATAAAAGAAATAGAAAAATGGACAACTCCGCAGGATATTGATAATTATTTGAAAAGTTTCAGACAACACTCTCTTCGTAATCCTATAGTTGAACAAGTTCTAACAGAGACTCTTCGTGTGGTACGAGATATCTGGAAACAAGAAGGAAAGATAGACGAAATTCATGTGGAGTTAGGTAGGGAAATGAAGAAAACTTCCAAAGAACGTGCGAAACTTACAGCTCAAACTATTGAAAACGAATATACAAACCTAAGAATTAAGGCTTTGTTGACCGAGTTTATAAATCCAGATTTTGAAATTGAAAATGTAAGACCATATTCACCCAGTCAACAAGAAATATTACGTATTTACGAGGAGGGTGCATTATCATCTGTATCCGAAAAAGAAATTCCCGAAGATATAGTTGCCATACTGAAAAAGTTTAGAGAAGGAGATGTACGTAAACGTCCGTCACATTCGGAAGTTCTACGTTACAAACTTTGGCTTGAACAACGTTATCGTTCGCCGTACACTGGTCAGGTTATACCTTTGGCTAAACTGTTTACTTCTGCTTATGAAATAGAACATATCATTCCGCAGTCTCGTTATTTTGATGACTCGTATACAAATAAAGTAATATGTGAGTCTGCTGTCAATAAATTGAAGGACAATCTTCTTGGCTATGAATTTATCAAAAAGCATCACGGAGAGAAAGTACCCTTGGGAAATGGTAAATCAGTTCAAATTTTCAGCGTAGGAGAGTATGAGCAATTTGTAAAAGATTTCTATAATAGTAACTCTCAGAAAATGAAGAAACTGTTGCTGGAGGATATTCCCGACAGTTTTATTGAGCGTCAGTTGAATGATAGCCGTTATATCAGTAAATTGATTAAAGGTCTTTTGTCCAATATAGTACGTACTGAGGATGAACAAGAAGCGATATCAAAAAATGTAATTGTTTGTACTGGTGGAGTAACAGACCGTTTGAAGAAAGACTGGGGAGTACAAGATGTGTGGAATCGTATTATTCTGCCACGTTTCATACGTCTTAATCAGTTGGAGGATACAGAAATATTTACTTCTGTCAGTGCTTCAGGACATGTTATTCCTTCTATGCCGTTGCATATGCAGCGTGGGTTTAACAAAAAACGTATTGACCATCGTCATCATGCAATGGATGCTATTGTGATAGCTTGTGCTAGTCGTAATATTGTAAATTATTTGAATAATTCTTCTGCTCGTAGAGGGGCGGAATTATCGCGTTATGATCTTCGTTGTTTATTGTGTGATAAGGTAAAAACAGATGAAAATAGTAATTATAAATGGATGATTCGAAAACCATGGGAGTCGTTTACACGAGATGTATACACAACATTGGCTGATATGGTAGTCAGTTTCAAGCAAAATCTTAGGGTAGTAAATCGTACTACTAATTATTTTACGCATTACGATTTAGAAGGAAAGAAACGGAGCGTGCCGCAGATTAAAGGCGATAGATGGGCTATTCGTAAACCGATGCATAAAGATACTGTTTTTGGTGAAGTAAATCTGCGCAAAGAAAAAACGGTTTCATTGAAAGAGGCACTGAATAATCCTGTGAGGATTATTGATAAGCGTTTAAAGCGGAAGATATTGGAATTGCTTCAGGCTGAAAATGATTTGAAAGCTATCAATAAATATTTTGAAGCTAATGCAACAGAATGGCCTGGTTTGAACTTGAAAAAAATAAAGGTCTATTATTTTACGAAGGAAACGAATGACCATTTCTTTGCAACTCGTAAACCGCTGGATACTTCATTTAATCAGAAAAAAATTGAAGAGGAGGTAACAGATACTGGCATACAGAAGATACTGTTGAATCATTTGCTGAAGAATGGTAATAATCCGGAAATTGCTTTTTCGCCAGAAGGAATAGAGCGGATGAATCAGAAGATTACTGATTTGAATGATGGAAGGGAGCATCAGCCTATTTACAAAGTAAGAGTGTATGAAAAAGCTGAAAAGTTTGCTGTGGGTGAGACGGGGAATAAACGATTCAAGTTTGTGGAAGCTGCAAAAGGAACCAATTTATTTTTTGCTGTATATGAAGCTACACAACAGGATATCACGTCAGGAAGAGCTATGCGAAAACGCAGTTTTTCGTCAATACCTTTAAATAATGTGATAAGTCGTCAGAAGAAAGGGCTTCCTCCTGCTCCAGAAGACAGAAATGGAGATAAACTGTTATTTGTGTTGTCACCTAATGATTTGGTATACTTACCTACAGATGAAGAAATACGTGATGGTCATATTATTGCGCCTATAAATAAAGAGCGTATCTATAAGATGGTAAGTTGTACTGGTAATAGAGCATTTTTTGTTCCATTTGCAGTAGCTTCTGTCATAGTTGATAAATTAGAATTTACCTCACAAAACAAGATTGAACTTTTTAATGATAAAATTTCAATAAAAGAAATTTGTATACCGTTAATGGTAGACAGATTAGGAAATGTAAAATATAATAACCTAATAATCTGATGTAATGATAAAGAAGACATTGTATTTTGGAAATCCTGCGTACCTGTCCTTGCAGAATTCTCAATTGGTTATTAAATTACCGGAGGTGGAGCATAATGCTCTGCTTCCGGATAGTTTTAAAAGTCAGTCTGTTGTAACAAAACCTATAGAGGATATAGCTTTGGTAATATTAGATAATCGCCGGATAACCATTACCTCGGGAGTACTGGAAGCTCTTTTAGAAAACAATGTCAGTGTAGTGACCTGTGATGGAAAGGGGATGCCGATTGGGTTAATGTTACCTTTATATGGAAATACAGTACAGAATGAGCGGTTTAGAAAACAAATTGATGCATCACTTCCTTTAAAAAAGCAGTTGTGGCAGCAGACCATCAAGGTAAAGATACAGAATCAGAATGAAGTGCTCAATCGCTGTTTAGGAGAAAAGTTTAACTGTATGCAGGTTTGGGCTGATGATGTTAGAAGTGGAGATCCGGATAATTTAGAAGCTAGGGCTGCTGCTTTTTATTGGAAAATATTGTTTGCACATATAGATGGATTTACACGCGATAGAGATGGTATTTACCCCAATAATCTGTTGAATTATGGTTATGCTATATTGCGTGCAATTGTAGCTCGTGCTTTGGTCTCTAGTGGGCTGCTACCTACATTGGGAATTCATCATCATAACCGTTATAACGCCTACTGTTTGGCTGATGATATTATGGAACCTTATCGGCCTTATGTCGATGAATTGGTTTTTAAAATAGTGAAAAATTATGGAAGTGCTGAGGAACTTACGAAAGAAATCAAAGCAATTCTTTTGACCATTCCAACTCTTGAGGTTGTAATAAATGGAAAAAGAAGTCCGCTTATGATTGCTGTTTCACAGACTACAGCATCGCTTTACAGATGTTTTAGTGGTGAGGTTCGAAAAATACAATATCCGGAGAAGATTTAATTGGCATGGATCGTTTTAGTGAATACCGTATTATGTGGATTTTGGTGTTTTTTGATTTACCGACTGATACGAAGAAAGACAGAAAGGCGCATGCTTTATTCCGTAAAAATCTTCAGAAAGATGGGTTTACAATGTTTCAGTTTTCCATCTATATACGACATTGTGCTAGTACTGAAAATGCTTCAGTACATATTAAAAGAGTAAAATCATTTTTACCTGATTATGGTCAGGTGGGAATTTTGTGTATTACTGACAAGCAGTTTGGGCAGATTGAAATGTTTTATGGGAAAAAGATTCAGACCCCTAATGCTGCAAGTCAACAGTTAGAGTTGTTTTAGAAATAAAAATCTCACAAATCTGTGAGATTTTTTATTTGTAGAAACAGATTTTTTATTTTCTAAACTTTGTTGTAACTATCTGATAATCAGTAATTAGTTCCTGTTCTGCTGTTTCTTGTAGTTGCAAAGTTATTAAAATGAAAGCAAATCACAACAGCGATGCAACCTGCCTTTGCAGCTTTTCTGCTGTTTCTTGTAGTTGCAAAGTTATTAAAATGAAAGCAAATCACAACTCCAGTGCGTTGTTGTAATAAGCCACATTCGCTGTTTCTTGTAGTTGCAAAGTTATTAAAATGAAAGCAAATCACAACAGCATTCACCAAGATACGCAACAGCAGACGCTGTTTCTTGTAGTTGCAAAGTTATTAAAATGAAAGCAAATCACAACTGATGTAGCCAATGCCGTGGCAGCGCTTAGCTGTTTCTTGTAGTTGCAAAGTTATTAAAATGAAAGCAAATCACAACCTTTTACTGTTCATGATGGTTACTTGTGGGCTGTTTCTTGTAGTTGCAAAGTTATTAAAATGAAAGCAAATCACAACAGTAATAGAGAAAGTAATTAGAGAGGACGGCTGTTTCTTGTAGTTGCAAAGTTATTAAAATGAAAGCAAATCACAACATACGGCTGATGGACTATTGATTTCAAAATGCTGTTTCTTGTAGTTGCAAAGTTATTAAAATGAAAGCAAATCACAACATAAAACTGAAGGAAATGGATTTTGTTGGTGCTGTTTCTTGTAGTTGCAAAGTTATTAAAATGAAAGTAAATCGCAAATATTATCAACCAGCATCAACCAAGCACACTTCCTGCTGATGGTTTTCTATTTTTGCGTCAGTCTATTCGAAGTTTATCATTTTAAAGCCGAATGTTTAGG
>UncleJesse_p2__coassemble_820_pt1 | contig 24303 bp, 22 predicted proteins | sample UncleJesse_p2__metabat2_low_PE_025 | metagenome-assembled genome bin UncleJesse_p2 | reverse complement strand
ACCTCTTTAGTGTTTTCGAACCGACTTTTGCCGGTTCTATGGTTTAACTTTTAATATTGTAAATAATTAGATATTAGAAAATAACCTAGTGATTATCTTTAAATACGTACGTTAAATGAGCAAAAAACATTTTCTATGTGGGCTGTTAATGGCCTTATTGTGCTTACCGGTATTTGCACAAATTCAGGAACCGGTAAAGTTCAAGACCGAATGGATTACAATATCTGATACTGAAGCAGAGATTGTATTTACCGGAGAAGTTGAAGAGGGATGGCATATCTACTCTACCGATCTTCCTGAAGGTGGTCCTATCTCGGCAACTTTCAATGTAGATAAAATTGAAGGAGCAGAAGTAGTTGGCAAACTCATGCCCAGAGGAACTGAAATAGACAAAATGGACCCCATTTTCCAGATGCAAGTCCGTTATTTTGCCGGAACTGCAACTTTTGTTCAGAAAATCAAAATAGTAGATGAAAACTATAATGTAACTGGTTATCTGGAATATGGTGCCTGCAACGATGAAAACTGTCTGCCTCCTACCAGTGTGGATTTTTCTTTTAGCGGAAAAAAAGGTGAACAGGCTACAGCCGGAGCCAATAATACAGATAACGGTACAGCCAGTTTATTGGGTACACCAGATAACAGTCAAATCACAAATTACTGGAGCCCTGTTACTGAAGAGCTGAAAGCATTTGGCGAACAAACTATCGCTGCCGACCACTCTTGGATTTATATTTTCTTTACGGGTTTGCTGGGAGGTTTACTTGCACTCTTCACACCTTGTGTATGGCCTATTATCCCGATGACCGTAAGTTTCTTCCTGAAACGTACTAAAGACAAGAAAAAAGGTATCCGTGATGCCTGGACCTACGGAGCTTCTATCGTTGTGATTTATGTAGGTTTAGGACTTGCCATTACTGCTATATTTGGAGCAAGTGCCTTGAATGCATTATCTACCAATGCAATCTTCAATATCCTGTTCTGCCTGATGCTTGTCGTTTTTGCAGCATCGTTCTTCGGAGCATTCGAAATTACGCTGCCTTCTAAATGGAGCAATGCTGTAGACAGCAAGGCTGAACAAACCACAGGTTTGCTGAGTATCTTCCTCATGGCATTTACGCTTTCATTGGTTTCATTCTCATGTACCGGTCCTATCATCGGTTTCTTGCTGGTAGAAGTTTCAACAACCGGAAGTGTGATTGCGCCGGCTATCGGTATGCTGGGATTTGCCATTGCATTGGCATTACCTTTCACACTCTTTGCCTTGTTCCCGTCTTGGTTGAAATCAATGCCTAAATCAGGTGGATGGATGAATGTCATCAAAGTATCGCTTGGCTTCCTGGAACTGGCTTTTGCCTTGAAGTTCTTGTCTGTTGCCGACCTGGCTTACGGATGGAGAATTCTGGACCGTGAAACCTTCCTGGCATTATGGATTGTGATATTTGCACTATTGGGCTTCTACCTGCTCGGCAAAATCAAATTCCCTCACGACGACGATGATAATAAGGTAAGTGTACCACGCTTCTTTATGGCATTGTTCTCGCTGGCATTTGCAGTTTACATGGTTCCTGGTTTGTGGGGTGCACCACTTAAGGCTGTAAGTGCTTTTGCTCCACCGTTGAATACCCAGGACTTCAATCTATTTAATAATGAAGTACATGCAAAATTCGATAATTTCGATATGGGTATGCAGTATGCCAAGGAAAACGGTAAACCGGTAATGCTTGACTTCACCGGACACGGTTGTGTAAACTGCCGTAAGATGGAATTGGCCGTATGGGTTGACCCGAAAGTGAAAAAACTCATTACTGAAGACTATGTTCTGATTACACTGTACGTAGACGACAAGACTCCGCTGCCGGAACCTATCAAAGTAAACGAAAACGGCAAACAGCGCACACTGAGAACTTTGGGCGACAAATGGAGTTACTTGCAGAGCTCAAAATTCGGTGCTAATGCCCAGCCATTCTATGTATTGATTGACAATGAAGGCAAGCCACTGAACAAGTCTTATTCGTACGACGAAGACATCGACAAGTATGTGAACTTCCTTGAAACTGGTCTGAAGAACTATAAAAAATAAATATGATTAATAAAGCTGAAAGAGAGCAGATCATTGCCCTCATTAATCGTGAAGTCGTTCCGGCCATTGGATGTACAGAACCTATTGCTGTAGCACTTTGTGCGGCTAAGGCTAGCGAGATGCTAGGTGCCTGCCCCGAAAAAATAGAAGTTTTGCTGAGCGCAAATATTCTTAAAAATGCCATGGGTGTAGGTATTCCGGGCACAGATATGATAGGCTTACCCATTGCCATTGCACTGGGTGCTCTGATAGGTAAGTCGGAATATCAGCTGGAGGTCTTGAAAGACAGCAACGCAGACGCTGTGGAGCAAGGCAAAAAACTGATTGATGCACAGGCTATTGACATCAAGCTGAAACAGAATATCGAAGAAAAGTTGTATATTGAAGTTCACTGCCAGAACGGAAATAATAATAGTACAGCTATTATCAGCGGTGGACATACGCATTTTGTTTATGTCGAAAAAAACGGAGAAGTATTGCTGGACGAACGAGTAGCTATCAAAGATGAAGGTTGTGAAGAGCAAAAATTAAACCTCAACCTAAAAAAAGTATATGAATTCGCTACAACTACTCCGATTGATGAAATACGCTTTATACTGGAAGCTAAACACTTGAATATGAATGCTGCCGAACTGTCGTTCAAAGGCTATTTCGGACATCATTTGGGCAAGACTTTGAAAGACAGCAAAAGTAAACGCGAGATTATGGGAAACAACACGCTGACCCATATTCTATCATATACTTCTGCCGCTTGCGATGCACGTATGGCTGGTGCCATGATTCCGGTCATGAGTAATTCGGGCAGCGGTAACCAGGGAATTGCTGCCACACTGCCGGTGGTTGTCTATGCAGAAGACCACTCAAAAAGTGAAGAAGAACTGGTTCGTGCCCTGATTCTGAGTCACCTTACGGTCATCTACATCAAACAAAGCCTGGGACGACTTTCAGCATTATGCGGCTGTGTAGTAGCAGCTACAGGAAGCAGTTGTGGCATCACACTGCTGATGGGTGGTACTTACCAGCAAGTTTCTTATGCTGTACAGAATATGATTGCCAACCTGACCGGCATGATTTGTGACGGAGCAAAACCGAGCTGTGCACTAAAACTTACAAGTGGGGTATCAACAGCTGTACTTTCGGCTATCATGGCTATGGAGAATAACTGTGTATCGTCGGTCGAAGGTATCATAGAAAACGATGTAGATAAAAGTATCCGTAACTTGACTAAAATCGGTTCTATCGGTATGAATGAAACCGACAAACTGGTACTGGATATCATGACACATAAAAACTGTTACTGATTTTGATAAAAAGTTATCGAGATAGAAAAAGGCTGCTGTTTGCAGCCTTTTTTTTTATCTTTGTATTGTTATGAAACAGAATTGTCAGTCGGATTATATTCAGCAACTTGTTGCCCAAGGCGAACATGCGCAACAAGATTTCAAATTTGCTATAACAGATGCTCGCAAAATAGCGCGCAGCATTTCTGCATTCGCCAATACCGAAGGAGGGCGACTGCTGGTAGGTGTTAAGGATAACGGAAAAATAGCAGGAGTACGCTCGGAAGAGGAAATCTATATGATTGAAGCTGCCGCCACCATGTATTGCCAGCCTAAAGTGGAAATCCGCAACACTATATATAATGTAGAAGGGAAAAATGTTCTGGAAATACAGATTGACCCTAGTAAGGAAAAGCCAGTTTATGCTTTGGATGAACAAAATAAGCCCTGGGCGTATGTCCGCATTAAGGATGAAAATATTCTGGCGACTCCTGTTCATCTGCAAAAATGGTCGCACGATGCCCTGAAAAAAGATGTGGTCATCACCTATACAGAACAGGAACAAGCTGTACTGAATCTTTTCAGGAACAATAATCTGCTCACCCTGAACCAATGCTGCAAACTTTCGCAAATGAACCGTAAGAAAACTTGCCAGCTGATTGCCGACTTTATTCGTTTTGACCTGCTGGAAGAAGTTTTTGATAGCCATAAGTTCTATTTCAGACTGAAGAATGAATAGAATATTGTCTGTTTGCCGAAAAATCCGTACTTTTGCAACTTGAAAATAATAGCGGTTATATATTTATGGATTTATTGACACAACTTATTGGTAGCGCCAATGATTTCTTATGGACCTATGTACTGATTATCATGCTTTTGGGCTGTGCATTTTGGTTCTCTTTCAAAACAAAATTTGTTCAAGTGCGGATGCTCAAAGAAATGATTCGTCTTTTGAGTGATTCTTCAGGCTATAAAAGCGGAGAAAAGCATGTTTCTTCTTTTCAGGCATTTGCCATTTCACTTGCCAGCCGTGTAGGCACCGGCAATCTGGCAGGGGTAGCAACTGCCATCACAGTAGGTGGACCGGGAGCTGTTTTCTGGATGTGGATAATCGCCTTACTGGGAGCTAGCAGCGCTTTCATCGAATCAACATTGGCACAGCTCTATAAAGTGAGAGGTAAAGATGCGTTCATTGGAGGTCCTGCTTACTATATGGAAAAAGGACTTAAAAAAAGATGGATGGGAGTTATTTTTGCAGTCCTTATCACAATTACATTCGGCTTTGCATTCAATTCGGTTCAGAGCAATACCATATGTGCTGCATTCGACGGAGCATTCAGCATTCCACCAGTATGGACCGGAGCTGTTTTGACTGTAGCTACATTAATCATTATCTTCGGAGGAATACAGCGCATAGCCAAGGTCAGTGGCTTCATCGTACCGGTCATGGCCTTAGGATATATCCTGTTGGCTCTTTACATTGTTCTGGCCAACATTGCTCACCTTCCTGATGTCATTATGCATATTGTTACCCATGCCATGGGATGGGAACAGGCACTGGGAGGAAGCATCGGTGCTGCTCTTACTCAAGGTATCAAGCGAGGCTTGTTCAGCAATGAAGCGGGTATGGGCTCGGCACCTAATGCTGCTGCCACGGCTAGTGTAACACACCCTGTAAAACAAGGGCTGATACAGACACTTGGCGTTTTTACAGATACGCTTATCATCTGTACGTGTACGGCTTTCATTATTCTATTTAGCGAAACGCATCTGGGCGGTACTTTGGATGGTGTCAAACTGACGCAAGCTGCACTGAATAGTGAAATCGGTAGTGCAGGCAGTTATTATGTAGCAATAGCTATTTTCTTTTTTGCATTCAGCAGTATTTTAGGTAACTATTATTATGGCGAGGCCAACCTTCAGTTTATCACACGCAAACAATGGGTTATTCCTGTTTACCGCATACTAGTTACAGCCATGGTGTTGTTTGGCTCACTGGCAAGCCTGAAGCTGGTATGGGGAATGGCAGATATCATGATGGCCTTGATGTCGATTTGTAACTTAATAGCAATCGTACTGCTGGGAAAATATGCCATCCGGCTTTTGGATGATTACCGTAGCCAAAAACAGGCAGGCATCAAAAATCCGGTTTTCAGAAAAGAACAAATGAAAGATATTGAAGAGGATATAGAATGCTGGTAACACTTTTTTAGTATCTTTGCACACAAATAAAAAACAAGAAAGACGATTATGGGAATATTTTCAAAACTTTTTGGTAAAAAACAGGCCGAAACCGAAGAAACAACCCGGATAGGTGGCATGGAGGATTTCATGACACTGATTCGTGTGTATTATCAGGCGGTTATGGCCAGCAATATGGGTATATCAAACATCAACTTCTTGCCTGATATGGCAGTGTTTAAAAGAACACTGAAAATTCCTACTCAAAACAACAAGCTGGGTATTGCCGAAAAATCCCGCTGTAAAAAAATGCTTGTCGATATTTACGGATTGAGTGATGGATTCTTCAAAGAAATAGACAATTCCATCAAAAAGAACTGCAAGAATGTAAATGATGTAAAAACATACTTGTTCATGTTCCAAGGATTCAGCAATGACCTGATGATGGTTATCGGCAACTTGATGCAATGGAAATTCCGCATGCCTTCTGTATTAAAGAAAATGCTATACAACATGACTCAAAAGGCTATCAACGATATTCTTACCAAAAACGACTGGAAAGATGACAGTGTACGTAAGACTTGCATTAACCTGAGAAAATACCAGCACACACTGGGATACTCAGAAGCTTGGATGACCGAGTATGTATACAACATCGTTCTGCTGGCTAAAAAAGAGCCTAAACCCAAAGAATAAACTTGTTTAAGTATTAAATGATACGAACGCGGATTTTATCCTTCTGATATTATCCGCGTTTTTTTAATCTGCAACTTATGAACACTATTGATATCCCTATCGAGTATCACCCGCTGGAACCTTTCTTGCCTCAAGGAGCTCGCCTGTTAATGCTGGGCAGTTTTCCTCCACAAAAGAAAAGATGGAGTATGGATTTCTTTTATCCGAACTTACAAAATGATATGTGGCGTATTTTTGGTCATATCTTTTTCCAGAACAAGGATTATTTCTTATGCGAAGGGAAAAAGGCTTTCGACAAGCCTAGACTAAGTGAATTTCTAGCACATACAGGCATAGCACTATATGATACGGCTTCAGCTGTAAAACGATTACAGGATAATGCATCAGACAAATTTCTGGAGGTTGTAGAGCCTACAGATTTACACTTATTGCTTAAACAACTCCCAGAGTGCCAGGCCATCGTCACAACAGGACAAAAAGCTACCGATGTTTTATCGGAGCAATTTGAAACCAAAGCTCCTGCAGTAGGAGGATATACGACCGTAGAAGTAGAAGACCGCGTGATAAAACTCTACAGAATGCCTTCATCCAGTCGGGCATACCCAATGAAGTTAGAAAAAAAAGCAGAGTTTTATGCTCAGATGCTCAGGGACCTAGGACTATTATAGCATTTATTTATCAAAAAAACTTTCAAATAATTTGTATATTCAAAAAAATATACTACCTTTGCAACCGCAAACACGGGAATAGCTCAGTTGGTAGAGCATCGGTCTCCAAAACCGAGTGTCGGGAGTTCGAGCCTCTCTTCCCGTGCTGAGATAAAAAGCTGTAACTGAATAAGTTGCAGCTTTTGTCCGTTTATAGGTCGGACAAATCTCGGACACGATATTATTTGATTGTTGAACTGTACTGCGTTTTCGGACTCGAAAAACGTAGAAAAAAATGTTTTCAACCCATAAGAAAAGTGCTTCTCTAGCCAGTATAATCTCGTACACAACCCCCAAACTGCATACAGGCAAGAACTGGTATATTGACTTTACGGCATACGATCTGCTCGAGCAGAAAATGAAGCGGAAAAAGTATATGCTGGATAATATACCCAAGCTAACCGACCGCCGAAAACGTGCAAATGAAATCATCACAAACCTTAATATCAAGTTACGTTCCGGCTGGAATCCCTGGGCAAACGTTGAGAATTCCCGGCAATACACTCCATACATAGATATTATGCAACGGTATCATATATATTTGGAAAAACTGTATGCTGCCGGAACTATCAAGGAGAATACGCTGAAGGATTATGAAAAAAGACTCCGGATATTCGAAGCATATACCGCCAAACATATACCGGCCATTGTCTATGCCTATCAGATTGACCAATCGTTTATCTCGGATTTTCTGGATTACATACTTCTTGACCGTGACTCATCAGCCAGAACCCGCAACAACTATCGTACCTGGTTGTCATCGCTTTGCAGCTGGATGATAGAAAAGCAATACCTTATAACGAATCCTGTTGAAAAAATAAGAATGCTTCAGGAAGAAGAAAAGAAACGGTCTGCCCTGACAGTTTCTGATATTCAGAAGCTCAAGAAATATCTTCAAAAAGAGAATCCGCATTTCTTGCTTTTGTGTCAATTCGCCTATTACACCTTTATCCGTCCGGATGAAATCACGAATATCCGACTTTCTGATATCTATATCAATGAACAAAAGGTTTTCATCGCATCATCCATCAGTAAAAACCGCCGTGACGGTATGGTCGGTCTGAACGATACTCTTATAAAGAGCATGCTTGAGTTGAATGTTTTCGACAGTCCAAACGATTACTACCTGTTTGGAAAAGGCTTTAAACCCTCACCGGAAAAGGTTACCACCAAAGTCTACCGCAACTACTTCAACAAAGTCCGGGCCAAACTGAAGTTCCCGGACAGTTATCAATTCTACTCGCTCAAAGACACCGGTATCCGGGATCTTGCCAATGCTAAAGGTATTGTTATAGCCCGTGACCAGGCACGCCATGCTGACATCTCGACAACCAACAAATATCTGAAAGGTGCTGATATGGCCGTACATGAAGAAACAAAACATTTTGAGGGGAATCTGTGATTTAATAAAAACGATAGGACTGCTTAGCTTCACAGCTTAACAGTCCTTTTTTAAAGTCTAAACAGAATAAATTATTATTCTATCAAATAAAACGTACCCTGAACCATACGATTCAGTCCGTTTTTATTAATAGTATAATGAAGTTCTTTGCAAAAATACTTTTTATTACGAATCAAGAAAATAGATTTAGGGTCATATATCGAGTCTGATAAAAAAGAAAACTGATATTCAGTACGAGTATCTATTTTCAGATTATTTTTATAGAAATTCTCGTATAAACCTTTAATGCCTGATAATTTCAGAGTAAGTTCTTCATCTTGATATTTTAAAAGAAAATTTAAGCTATCAGTATTGATATAATAGTAGGTATCAGCAGCAGACATTGGCAACTGATAATCACTATATTGTAAAGTCGGACTCCGTGTCCCAACAAACAATCCCTGATATCCCATATAGAAACACACGTATATTTTGTCCGGTGCATTTTCTTCAGGAACACCTTCTTTAATCAATTGATTCAATCCTGTTTCTGCAAAAGTCTCATCCTTAGCATTATTATTACGGGCATAAGCAGCAGTAAAAGCACCAACAGTTAAGTCGGAAGTACCTGAAGCCCCTACATATACTTCTGCAGGAATGATTTTCAGTAATGCCGTATCTCCATCCGGATTATTATTTACCGGCAAAAACCTGTTGACTATACGCAGTCTGTGTAAACCATTTATGTCGGAAGCAACAAAATCTAAATTATAATCATTTGAATGATAAATAATACGCTTATCAAACTCAACATCAATAAACGGCCATATATCGTAAAATTGGAAATAAGTTTTTGTTTCACAAAGTTCCCGAACTTCCTGCGACATGCTACTATATTTGTAATCTTCAATATCCGGAAAATCATATTCAACGTTATCATAATCAACCGCCAGTTCCTCTTCGACATCATAGGTTTTAATTATATCATCATCTTTAATTTCAGACAGGCATACAAGCTGGGCATCATCATAAAAACTATTTATCGTAAGTATCTGTACAGTCTTATCACTTTGATTAACCAGAAAAATACAATTAAAAAATTTTTCGATTTCATCTAGAAACTCATCCACTGTCCAGTCTGGAAGCATTTTTGCAAAAGATGTTGTTCTATATCCATTTACCAAGAATAGTCTGCACCATCTTTTATTCTCCCTCAACATGTTTTTTTGTAACCGATATCCCAATAGTTTTACTAGCTCCTCTATATAAAAAAGCAAATATGGTTGCGGAGATATGTATGTATCCGGGAAAAAAGTTGTTTCTCCTTTTTGAATATCCATCTGATTATCAAAATATCGAAAATCACCAAGCGTATCATAACTGGTAAAAATCGGCGGACAAACAAAATTAAAATCAGGGAATGTATGTTCCAAACTAGCATAAGCTGCCTCCAAACTGGAATCACAGGTTCCGAAATCAAGTTCCCGTAATCTTTTCTCACCACCTGTAAGGTAGTTTAATTCTGAATTACCTGCTACTATCTGGATTTTTGCAATATTATCATCTACCGACAATATTATTTCTGTACCAGATATTATATTAACCGGGCCACATAATAATACTGCCTGACGGTTCTGTGGCCGTTGAGTGGTATCTGCCCTATTAAGGTATTTATATATCTGCCTGTTTTGGGGATGATACAAATCAATATCCAAGTCATACGTGTAACTACCCTTCCTCGTAAAAAAGGGATTCAACGTGTAGAAATCCAATTCAAACTCCTCAGGCAATGCTACTTCTTTTCCATCTATAAATAACCGGGTCATAATTTTCGTTTTCTTGAAACATTGTTATTCATTCTTTCTACTAATTTTTGAGCTTCATTTATGCCCATTTTACCTGTTGCTCTCGTATATGTATATATAGGTTCATTTAATCGTTTTTTTAAATCACCTATTACCTTCATTGCTTCAAACATCAGAACAGAAACATCAGTATCAGCAGATGCAATCTGCTGATAATAGGTATTGTTCGTTGTCGAAGCAGTACCTGATAACACAGCTGAAACATCTTTAGCAGTCAGGCTACCAACCGTGTTATTCTTCTGTGCACGATCAATCAAGTCAAGTACCGGGCGAATTGATGCATTGTTGACAGCATAACGGTTGGCCACAAACTCACCAGCATGGACAATGCCACGTGGTTCATCCCATCGGCCATTACCGGTATAGCCACCCGTATAAAAGTTATTTATCAGCCCTTTTGCTGTCTCAAATGCTGCAGTAATAAGTGCAATTTTACCAGCTGCAGCAGCTAATCCCAAGAAATTAAAAGGTCCACCTGCAGCCAGTGCTTTTATCTGTGTTTCAGCTACGGAAGCCAACATTATTTTTTCAAGCGTATCAAGAATCAATGTAACTGTTGCTTTCATATAATCAGCCAGTGTCGATTCTGAATCCGTCACCAGTTCGGCAAAAGTTGTACCAAAATCTCTACCAATATCCTGAGCCACCTGTACTGTCTCGCGTATCTTGTCCTGATGTTCATGATACCTACGTTCGGAGTCATCCAACTCCTTTTGTTCTATCTGCCGTCTTATCTCAGCTTTCTTTTCTTCTGAAATTTGTGTCGAATTTAAAATATCATTATAGTATTGCTGCTGAATGGCTGACAGCTCTCTATAATAAGCATCTTCAGAAGATAAAGAATCATAATGCCTGCGAGTAGCCTCCTGAATCTCCAATTGGTACTGTTTCTCCAAACTTGTGAAGGCTTCTTCAGATGCCTTGTCGGCATCCGCTTTATCCTGCTGCGCACACGCCTCTTTGAACTTAATTCGCATTTCCAGCATTTTCTGTTCGAGCTGCTGCCGCTTCTCCGGCTCCAGTCCGGCAATAGCCATCATGTTCTCGAGGTGACGCATCTCCAAATCCTCCATGAAACGTGCATATTCCTGCTGCGTCATTTCATCACTGGCCAGATATGAACGTTTCAGGTCTGAAAGTTCATCGTAATAACGTTTGTTTTCTGCTGTTATTAAAGGATTTTCTTTTTTAGTCTTTAGCCCCCCTTCTCCCCCCTTTGTTGCATCCGGGTCCGGATTAATACCAGCAACAGGATTTGTAATATCCGGAATCTTATCTATAATATTCTGCAATTCTGTTCTTTGTTTCGACAAGGCTTCTATAGCCTGCCGTTGAGCTTTAAACTTGCCATCCAGTCCTTGCATCAAAACCTTTCGGGTAGTTTCGTTTATATCTTCACGCTCCTGAATACGCTTTTTCTCCTTTTCAAACTGTTCGCTGTAGGCTATTTCTTCTTTTGTCAATTTATCTTCGATAATGGCCAGTTCAGCCTGAGCGTCTGATTTTAAGTTTTGTTTCTGGCGGTCGTTCAGTTTATTCAAGTTATCTGCACGCTTACTAATATCAACAAAAGCATCAGATATTTTAGTCAACTTTTCGAGCTCGTCATTATACGTTTTCTGCTCATCCTTGGCCTTGCGCGTATTGGGAATGACATAACTGAACAAGGCTGTTGCAATTGCTGTCAATCCGGCAACAGTCAACCCAAAAGGATTGGCTTTCAAAACGGTATTAAAACCAGCCGTTGTTACTGTCGCCACCTTTGTCCAGGTGTTATATAATTTCGTTGCAATCGTTGATGCATTAACCGCTATTGTATAGGCAGAAATAGCTGCAGCCGATGTCACAATAACCCCCTTGTACTTGATACACCAGTCAATCAGTGTAGGCAGAGCTACAATAATTTTAGTGGTCCAACCCGTCAGTAAAGACAAAGAAGGGTTAAGCCGTTCCATCAGTTCAATACCCGCCTCTTTAATCTGATTGCGGTATTGTGCCATCTTTGCAGCGTTGGTATCTGAGTTGATGGCAGCCTGTTCCATTGCGGTATTGGTGCCTGTAACGGCTTCGGTATATTGCTGTACCTTATCTGCATTATCGATGAGGATGGTAGCTGCAGAGAAGGCTTCTTCGCCAAACATTGTCTGGATCTGTGCTGCAGTCAGTGACTTCTTGTTCAGGTTCTCGAGCGCTGTTTGCAATCCAACCACTTTAGGATTGGTTTCGTCCGGACCGGTCTGCAGTACCAGGAAGAACTTACGCAGCGCGGTACCTGCCGGTTCTGCCTCAATCCCTTTTTCGGCCAACATCTGGATGGTACCCTGCAAGCCTTCGATACTGACACCGGCACCCGCTGCAGCCACACCTGCATTCTTGATGGCCGCAGCCTGTGCGGATACATCTGCAGCACCCTCTTTGGAGCCTGCAGCCAATACGTTTACATATCGGGCTGCCTGGTCTGCCGCTTCGCCGTACATATTCAAAGATACAGTCGTAGCTGTCACCGCATCCTGCAAATCAATCTTTGCTGCAGCAGCCAATCGCATGGCTTCGATTGTGACTGCATTCAAAGCTTCTTTGTCTTTGAGCAACTCCGGCTTTTTGGAACCAATCAGCATATATGCCTGGAGTATCTCGTCGGATGACTGACGGATACGCAATCCGGATTCATCCATGGTTGTAGACAACTGTTCTGCCTGTTCAGTAAGCCATTGAATAGACGCATCATCCAAACCAGTCAACGCTTTCAGCTCAGCCTGTGATGATTCTTTGGCATCCCGATTGTTACGCAACGTATTCAGAACCATGGAAACACCTGTTATCGTTGCTGCACCCGTAGCCAGCAAACCACCCCATTTGCTCAACCCGTTGTTGAACCGACTGAGCCAGCCTTCGCTCTCCTGAACCTCAGTCTTTATTTTCTGCAGCTCTGCGGTAACCAGCTTAGCCTGCTGCTGGTAGTACTTCCATTCAGCTGAGCCACGTTTTACGTGCCCGGAATTCAGCTCACGGTTTATCGCCTTCAGGGTAGCCCGAAGTTCATTAGGTGTCGCTTTGTCCAGATTGTTCATCACCTCTGTCAAGGCTGTAGTATCCTTTTTAAGCGTCTTAATCTGCGTCTGAGCTTTCCGCAAGTCTGATGTAAGCTGTTTAACCCTCGAAGTATCTCCAGCATTGTATGCATCTGCAATCTGCCCTTTTAAAGAATTGGCATACTTCTCCAGCTCCTTCAACTCCTGCTTGGCCTGTTCACCATTGACCTGAACCTCGACTGTTGCTTTTTCGTTTATTGCCATTATCAGATAATTTTAAGAATCCATAAACGGATTTTGTAACCGGCAAACAAAAGTGCCATTATAAGTGTAATCACTGTATATGTCATGCAAAAGCGTTGCCATCCGGTCAACTTCCGCTCCACCTTTTTGACTTCTGTTTTAATCTCCGTGTGTATGCTGTCCTTGCCCGGTACAAAAACCGTATCAGAGGGAACACGGAAATTTGCCAATACATTACCCATCGAATCCAGCTTAAACTGAAGCTCGGTGTTGCGTGAGTTGGCCATATCCAGCCAACGAAGCACTACTCTACCATTTGAATCACACTCGAGCAATGCCCTGATGGCTGCACTATCAGCCGATACCGGAACAGGAATCAATTTCTCTCTTATGATTGTTTCGGTCTGGATAGTTTTGTCAAGTTTCCCGGTTGACCTGCAACCGAGAAACATTGAACCAATCCATACCATAAAAAAGAAGACAGTTAAAGCTCTCATAACAAATCCCAACCTGCATGTACATCGTCCATCACGGCCGGTATACCGTTTTCAACCTGAGAAATGGCAGCAGCCATGGCGCACATGGTATCCTTGTCATCCACATCCGGAACAAAGCTTGCCGGAATCTGCATCTCACTGCATACACGTGAGATATAACCCGATGTGTTGTTCTCATGCTCGGGTGCCCACCGTCTGATAAAATCTTCTATCGTCTGGCAACCATGTAACCTACGGTAGTTCTGCAGCAGCTTGATCAAAGCACGGTAACCATAAGCTATTGTCTCAAACTCTTCGAACGAATTATCATTTTTGGATGCTTCGCTCACTTCGCCCTGCCAGTCTGTACGCTGACTATTGCGGATGTTGCCCGGATTGTTGTTGCGCAATCCACGTGGTAAATCTGTCTTTTTCATTCGTCTTTGTTATTTTTAGGGAGTTTGCCTCCGGTTATTGAATCAAAATCTTTTAGCCTTGTTATAATTGATTTAGGAAAGAAGCCGGGGCAAATATCTTCGATATTCTCGACTATCGACAGTGTCTCGCGCACCATAAGCATCACACATACAAAATGTCCGAACCAGGTCAACGCATCAACCGGTTGACCGTAAACTTTGAAATTCGTAACCACATTCGCCAGTATTAAAGCTGCCGAATAGGTTATCAGCTTCTTGGCAATCATGCCGTAAGCCTTACTGGAAAGATCACGGTTACGCCAATGAATCAAAAAGCCCAGCGCTGTATCGAGTACCATGGCTACAACCAGGTATCTCACAAACTCCCAATCTGAGAATATATAAACACTGCAGAAGTTAAGGACTGCATTAACGGGAAGCGCAATAAAAAACACTGTGTGAAATCGTTTCATCTGTATCTCTGTTTCTTTTTACGCTAAAGTATCTACTCAACAACCTGTATAAAAAGACAAATCCCCTACCCGTTACCGGATAAGGGACTAAATGCCTCACTCTCTAGTGAAAACGAAACTTACTAAGCACAAAAATACTAAGATTTCAGAATTAAATAATGTAACCATTCAAAATAACCACTGTTGGCAAGATAATATCCATCTAACTGGTTGTCATATGCTTCAAGCTCAAAAGATATATTTCGATACGCTTCTTTACCATAGAATATGAATTTAAATAGCCACTCCAGCACATAGAGTATATAAAACATACCAATAGATAATAGGAGCCACCATGCCGATATGTTTGCAAATAGAACCAATGTCCAAATGACCACTCCGCTAGCTATCATACATTCCGCTAGCTATCATACATTCGGACCACTGCCTGATGTGAATGGATTCATGGTTACATACATGCTGCGGCATATCCTTATCATTTTTATACTTTGTAAGCCCCCACGCCGTAATGGTTATCGTGCTATACCCTGGTAGCAGGATGTGCCTAGCTACCTAGTTATTATATACAATCTTTTTCATCATTATATGATATACAATTCAAAAAGTCTTGTGAAAAAACGTCCGATTCCTGATAACAATTACGACTTCTTAGCTAAATATATTGATGTTGCTGATACCAGTAACACTATATTAATCATCGCAAACGTAACAGCTACGCAAAACCTCGGTGTATCACCTAACTTAGTTATATCAAAGCTACAAGCATAAAAACTTGCAGCTAGATACCAAACGAGGTTTATCATAAGAAATAATGATATAAATACTTTCATATTGTTAATTTAAAAAGTTACTCTAATATTATCGTCACTTAAAATAATACTTTCTGCAATTCATTGTTAATACACGCAGCCCATCTTAAGCACGCTGTAATTTTTGGATGGACTTCGTCATTGTAAAACACTAATCTGTTTTGTACAGTAGGTATTAGGCTATTTGCTAAATCTGCTAGAACCAGATTGCGTTTAGCCGCTATATTCTTATAAACATTATTCCATCTCTCTACTGTACCTGGAGCATCAGCAATTCCTTGCCCTGTGGTATAGAATGATGTTTGTACAGTACATAATACTATAATACAGTCCGGAGATTTCTCAAGTATATAATCTACCGCATAATTAATACATCCATAAAGAGTTTTTCGGTCACGGCTCTCTTCTTCACCATCTTTGAATTCACCATTATTAACATTTTTACCCCAATTCAGGCCGCCTTGGATTATAACTAAACCAGTTGAACTGTCAACATTAGCAAGTTTTTCATCGCTTAATTCCCAAACCTTTTCAGCACCTTCAATATGCAATGGAACAGATCCCCATTGAGAACAATCAACCAGCTGCAAATTGTATCTTTTCGCAATCAATAACGGAACGCTTACAGTATGACTAACCATAGAAGAATCGCCAAATGTAACCATTTTAGGTTTTATAATCATAGATTGTATACCTTTTGCGTAGCGAGCAAAAGCAACACTTTCATCTGTTTCGTGAAATGGAACTTTATAGAATTTATTATAATCACCTTGAATTGATGATTTAAACTTGTCCATTTTTGACATGTTAATAAAGTGAACTTTAGGTTTTCTAAACCTAAGAGATGCTTTAGGAAACTCCAATATAAAAAGTTGAGTGTTAAGTCCTATTGTATATTGTGTAGTATCCCCATTGAAACATCTAACTTCGGCATTTGGCTGAACTATAATATAGTCTAATATGTTATTACTTAATGTAACATCCGCATCAGACTTATTAGTTACAAGACATTCAAGTGAATAAGCTATACCTGCATAACCGCCTGGATACGACATATTAGGTATAACATAATCCATGCTTTTGTCAAGCAAGAACTCGTGTAATTTTTGAACAGTAATAGCAATACGACCTGCAGAAGTACCATCAATAACAAATGATTCACCCTCTTTAGCAAGAGGTAAATCATTAAATGCAAATGGATAATCTGATATGTCTATACTATCCATTATGAATGAGTTTTTTTTATTTCTTATTTTGTTAATATAAGAAGCAACGAAAGGAGCTTGTTTAATTTCACGTTCTATATATACATAAATACCCCATTTTCTTATATCATCAATGTTGTTCTGATTGATAGTGCCTTCATGATAATTAATTGCACATTTCTTTATACGAATATCGTCTACATGATATTCGTACATAATGCCTATCCTATTATCCTCATTTATTGTTTTAACACACTCATCTGTGTCAGAGAGAAAATTCACACGACCTGACGCTTCACTTAGGAAATCAACATTTTTATAAATAACTATGACTGTATCACCATACTGCACATCAAATACTTCTCCGAACAAACTTTTCTGTTTTTTGCCTGATGCATTGTATGAATAGTCACTGAGGGACACTGCATTGTTAACTTTATTGAATTTGTCAGTTCTCTTTTCGATGTAAGCAATAGCATCTGCATAGGTGTTAAAAGCATACACATTGGCATACGGCTTCATAGCTTTAGTTTGGGCGATTTGTATATATGCAGTTTCATTATCTACATAATATGGTACTCCACTTCGGTTAAATTCATTTTTTGTACTTATCAATTTTTGTTTAGAGTCGTAATAGCTAAAGCTGTGTTTTGAATTTCCCCCTTCGTTAATGTCTAATATAAGCCACGTATTACCGACAACAGGTATAAGATTTGTCCATGAATCTTCAGGTGCGCCTTCCCATGCAAAATGGCCATCAGTCCATTCCACATTATCTAGTAAGTTAATACCTCCTGTATAAGGATGCCTAGTTACTACACTAACAACCTCGCCAATATTAGGTATTATAACCCAGTTTCCATCTTTTCCCCACTCTGCATCTGTTAGAGTCTTGCCTATATACTGTTCATTCACCCAATTTTTGCCATCAGGAGTGTAACTAATTTGCATACCAGCTTTACGCTCACTTAACGCAACCTGCTTACGTGTAGTTGCAGCATCAGTCTTCCACTCCAGTATTTTGTTTCCACCATCAGCCTCTTTTACAAAGCTGGCCGCTACCCAACTACCTCCCTGATACTTCCAGCACTCTGGTTTACCAGATTCGTTAATAAACGCACATTTTATCCCGATACTTCTATACTTGCTAGGCACCTGCACAATTGCTGTTTCCAACGTATATTTATTACTACCTCCAGAGCCTGATGTCGGGTGTAAAACAGAAACATTGTACTCCGTTGTCATTTTATCTAACCGTGCCAATTCATCATCACGTGTTTTCAGTTGTTCCGCTACGCCATCTTTATTATAATACTCCTGCTCCAGTTTATTCAGGTGCTCAATCATCTGTGTACCGATACGTGTAGCCGTGTTCGCCTTATTGGTTTTCTCATCACGGATCTGTATTGCCAGTTGCTTTAATTCTTCGAAAGTTTTAGTTGCCATAAGCTTTTTTATTCTAAGTAAAAACTACTTTTTCGTGTATAAAAAGACACATTATCTGCGTGACCTTGTACCCCATAATCTTGACCTGAGCGTGGTAGATCGCTTACGGTTCGTCTCTTCGATTTTATCAACCAACAAACCGCAAAACTCTTCACCATACATGTATGCCATCTGCTCCTTGAGTACCATAACAGATGCGAAATAAGAACGTGAGAACCATTCACGCGGTTTTCGAGGATTACCAGATGTATAATACCCGCCAAGTTTAGAACCCACCTTGCGAGGAACATTCAAACCATGCTCCTCACGATATGTCGGGTCCAGAATCTGTAAATAACCACCATTATCTTTGGAATAACCTTTACCTGTACCCACATCCTGATATATGCCGTACTCCATAAACTTGTGCTGGATATTGGTCATGGCATCGGATGCCGTAATGACATTATCCGTAATCTGCTGATGCAAAGTGTGAGTATCTATCACATGCAGCCGTTCTATCTTCTCTCTCCAGATGTCAATCATTGTGGAAGCCCATGCCTCCTGATACTTCAGTCTGTCTTCGGCCGTTGCCTTAGGCCTGTTCCCATTCGTCGCCATTGTAACATAAATCTACAGGTTCTGTAATCTCCGTCATAAAATATAAACCGGTACAGCCGGAAATGAAATACTCTCCCAGCTCGCGGGAGTAGATACGTGAAACATTGAGGAATGACAAATCCATATCCTCGTACCTATACTTGTCATAAATCATCCGGGAATGAAACTGTCTGAAAAGCTGTCTGCAAATATCCAGTTTTACAGCCCTGTCCTGCATATTATCGAAACGATACCGCAGCATGATGAAAACCGTGAAGGTGCGCTTCTTGAACCAGCCACCCCCTATCTGTTCAATGGCACCATCGTTGGTATCATCGATACAGACGAAAGCAGACTGTTTCCGGAAGTTCTCCAGAACATCCTGCAGTGAATTGATACCGCTGCAGGAACACGGAAAGAATGAGTTTGCTTTAGCCAGCTTATTCTTTTCTGTCAATCCCTTGAAATACCCGTGACCGTCAAAAAAACTACTTGTATCCATTCTTCTGTTTTGATTTTAGTTCCTGAATCTCTTGCGCCTTTGCATCCAGCTCGGTAAGCGCCCGCCAGCAATCCATCTGCAGAACCTCTTTCTCCTTGGTAATATCGCCACCTGTCAATGCCCGGATCTGGGCGTTCATCGCACCCATCAGGTCGGGAACCTCCGGCTGTTCCGCGTCGTCCCTTCGTTGAAACGGCTGGAAGAAATGCGGGAACATAGAGGAAAAGTATAGCTTGATACTGCCCCACCATAGGAATACCGACATCAGTTCGTACTCTCTTATCCCTGAGAAACAGGCACTGCACATCCCTTTGAATCCCGGTTTCTTGCGATACAAAATATCAAACATGGATTTCAACTGGGCTGCCTGTTGCGAATACAGATAACCCTGATAATGGTTCTCACAAATCAGGTATTCTTCGAAGCTCAGTCCGTGAAGCATGGCATCGACGGCATACCTGCCCCCTATACGGTCCAGCCGTACCGGATATCCGTTCGGTTCTGCAATGTAACCCAGCTGCCGGATAAAACTGCAAAGCTGCCAGTCGTGCATGATAAACCTCAGTCTCTTGAGCCAACTGATACGGTATGTACACAGCCACCCCTCTTTGAGACTCTTCTTAATCCGAATCCCCGTAAAGCGCATGAATATATACGTCTTGGCTTTTGCCGGCGGGAAAAACGTAATGGCCATGAATACGTACCGAAGCTGTTCCTGGTTGAGCTGCTGCCATGCAGTCGGGAAACGGAAATCCAGCACATTATCCCCAAAAGTATGTGGTATCCTCCTGCTCATTCTGATAAGTCTGAAAATGTTTCGTTTTATAGGCCAAAGATTCTTTGTAAGCAGTAAAGACATCCTGCTTGGCTTCTGCATAATTCTCTATCCGCTCGAGCATGGATTTTGCAGCCGAGTAGTTTTTAGCAATGCAGAAACCTACAAACTTGCAGATATAATCTACCATGGCCGTTTCTTCTCGTGTATAGCTGTTTTTGCGCGTCTGCTCGAGCAGGTAATCAAAGAACTCTGCCGATACACGCTGCATGACCTTCTCTTCTGCCTGGTACATCTTTGTCCGGAACTCAAGGAGTCTGGAACGATGTACGTCTGCATCTGGAAAGTCAACATACATTTTCAACTGGTGGGCTGTATATATCAGATTGGGGATGTTCACACGTGCCAACGCCGTTTCTGCCCAGTCGGTGCCGACCAGCAGCTCCAGGCATCTGTCGTATGTATCCTCGTAAGCATTGGTAACCTGCTGCAGCAAGTTCTTAACCCTGTCGGCCGAAGCAGGTGCCAGGTTCTGATTGGATACAACCCCAAAGCCCGTGGGTGTCAGCACCAAGTCCAACTGCGGTATCTGTTCGGCATACGTACGCAAACAAATCAATTTTATAACGCACTGTTCCAGTCCCGGAACCGTGTTCAGCTTATCGGCCATATCGCCCAGCAACTCATTGCGCAGCTGCAGCTCTACATCCTGCAGGTGCGGTGAAAGCATATCAAAGACTTCTGAGGTCGAATTTGTAGCGGATAAAACTATCTGTTCGAACTGTTCTTTAGTTATTGTCATCATTCTGTGATATATGAGAGGTTTTTGTTTTGGCATCTGTATTCTGGTCCAGCGTCGTAAGCAGTACCATGGGGACATCGGGGTACACTTTCTCACCCCAACCATTGTACTCGATTACAATGTTATGCGGGATGTTCATCAGGTCATGGAAAGGAATCTCCAAGGCCTGCTTGAGCGTAAACAGCTCACGCTTGTCAGATCCGGAGTTGTTGCTCTGGCTTTTGCCCGGAGTCGCACCCACCAGATTGGGATGGATGTTGTCGCCGTAACAAGTGATGTTACTGGCTTCCTGAATATCCTCGCTCCAGTCACCACCTTCCTTGCCTGTCTCGATGACATTGATACGCACCATCTTGACTTCGCGTCCGTTCGGATCGATGTAGTAGCCGGTTATCCAGACCTTGCCGGAGTTCTCGATGCCGGAAACAAACTTCTTGATATTCTCCTTTTCTTTCTTGACACGCTCCATCTTCTGCAACGGGTCGGTAATCCGTTCTTCGGCACAAATATTACTCCAGTAATCCTTGTGCACTTCGACCTGATACTTCACGCTGGCATGGTTACGGAGCTTCGCTTTCTTGCCTTTACCAATCAGCCGTTTGATGTCGTACCAGTCGCCCCGGAAAATACTGGTATAATACGGGATAGGATAATACTGGAATCCGGGTGTAGGAAAACGAACCAGGACAGCGAACTTACGTTCGGTTGTCCGCACTTTTGCCACACCGTCCCTGCCCGGCTCACGCCCCATCAGCACCATCAGGTCACCCAGCGGGTCGCTCGGATCCAACAACTGGATGACTTCGTAGTCCTTATCCGTCAAGGATGAGGTATTACGGAAATTGGCATAAATCACATGATTGATTCGCCCGTTCTTGGCCTTCTGGAAACGACAGTAACAGGCCTCCTTGTGAACCAGCCGATTGATTTTATGACCGTCCTTAGAAAGAATAATGACCGACACGCAGAAGAAGAAATACTTCATGTCTGTAGCCTGTTCGAGCTGAAACAGTGGAAGGCTGTTACGCATCAGCCAGCGCCGTATCTCCGGGTGTCTGGTCGGCTTCTCTGAATCCACATCCATGTACTTCAGACCAGCACCATAGCAAGTAATGACATTAAACAGTTTGTTCTGGCTCATCACTTCGTCAACGCCAATCATCTTAATCAACTCAAAAGGCAACTGGTTGTCATTGCCGAATTTGACATACTCCATGCCCTCACGACCGGGAACCGGTGACGTAGTGATGTCAGCATCTTCATCGAACACCAGGGAACTGTCAGTAACCGACTGCATCTCTGTGGCCACATTGGAAACATCAATGTCGAAAATCTCACCGGGAATGAAACTGTCATCGTATTGCTGAATTGTTTTGTCCATATTACAGATAAATTGTCATGTTATTAATTTCAAAGAGAGAGATGTCGCGAAAAGAACGAATCAACCCAGAGGCCGGAAGCCGGACACGGTGTATGCCTTTTCGCCAGTGCGAGCCGACACAAACCGCCCCCTTGTATTCAAGAATATCTCCGGTACTGAGTTTCCACAGCTTCAGGTTGCACGGTTGCCCTGCCTCGAGCAAACGCAACGCGTCTTTTATATGTATCACGTTCATAAGCATCAATTATAGGTATCATCAAAAGAATCATCGAATATATCCGGCAGCAGCTCAAGTCTGCGCTGACATCGGGACGAAAGAATGTAAGTAACGGTGAATGCAAACAGGCCATCGTCGGCATCGTTGCGTGCGGTATCGCTTTCTACGATGGTGACCGGAACCTCCCGGGCACCGTCTATCAGATAAACTTCGGTAGCTCTGGCCAAATCATCCGCCAGCCTGTGCATTGACTCCGGAAGATAGCCTGTACTGACAGTATGGCGGCGCTGCTCATCGACATGGTAGGTTTTGTACAGTCCCGAAAAATAAGCCGCACTGCGTGTCAGCTCCGGCTCCACCTTGTCACCACCTACAAAATACAAGGTATCCATCACTCCGAAAGCATTACGAAACTTGAAAGCAATAGCCTCCGGCTGGGCATGATCCAGCCGGAACGTCTGGCGGCGAGCTCCGGCTATCACTGTATAACGGAGCAACTTGTATCCGGAAAGCGTAAACTTTGAGGGGGAAACATCCACCCAACGTATGCCATAATCCGGAACACTGCCCAGTGAACGTGTTGATACCGCCAAATTGTTGTTGTCGTTGACAAACACACATTCGGCCGTAACGGGTATCGTTGTACCCCCAGATGCCATCGCACCGGTTGTCAGGTAAAGCGTTTCGGAGCGCCCCAAAGCCGTAATCTTATCACGGCCAGCCAATGCCGTCAGGAAATAGTTGTCCACAAACTCGGTCGCTGTAGCTGGAACCAGGTAGCGGGACAACAAAACAGTAAATGTTTTGGTTATCTCTGTCTCGGCAGAAGCTGTGCATGAATAAGAAAACTGCTGCAATACCGGAGCTACCAACTGCGGCTCAATGAGCGAAGACAAATCCAGAATGGCAATACGATTCTGCGCATCAGGAACGTAAGTCTCCTGAAAGATTGCCGCAGAACCTTTTTTCAGTGTAAACGTAACGGTTTTGTCCGAGCCGATAACGAAGTTATCCAGCTCTGAAGAAAGTGCGAAATCCGGTATATCCTGAACGATTGAAAGCATATCTTTTCTGTTTTAACCCAAAGATATGCAAGCACTGAAAGCCCTAAAAAGACAAAAGGCGCAGCGTCATCCCGACGCCACGCCCCCCAAAAAATGCGAAAAAAATGTATCTTAATATCTTTTGTTTATCTAGACTCCATCATCCATGCAGGATGACCTTCCGGTGAAATTGTCAGTTCATATCCAAGCTCGACCATCACCTGTGCAATATCATCAACCGTTACATCAACCTTCAAGGACAGTTCATCCTGAATATCCTGCGAAGTTTTGAATATCACACGGTCTGTTTTCTCTTCTATTGGCAAAAACTCCTGGCAATAACGCAGGATAATCTGTTTTTTAAAATCTTCACTCATGGCTGTTCTCCTTTCTATCGCTCAATGCGATTCCCATAATCTTATACAATCTCTCGAAATCCTCTCGTGGGCACATTATCGAATCACGCCCATTCATAAATATATGATACTCTTCTATGAACAAACCCTTCTCGTTATAATAGGCTGTTTTCTGTACCTTGAAAGCGGTTCTATCATCATCGTTCATAAGAGGCCTCCTTTCTTGCAAAGAACATACGACCATATCAGCCATGCCAGGCATATCAACATGCCGGCAATGCCGAAAGCCGGAGAAAGCAGAATACAAACAAGAGCTGCAGAAAAATTGGCATAACGAAGTGCGCCAGCATTAGTG
>UncleJesse_p2__coassemble_778_pt1 | contig 25687 bp, 25 predicted proteins | sample UncleJesse_p2__metabat2_low_PE_025 | metagenome-assembled genome bin UncleJesse_p2 | reverse complement strand
GGAGGTATTGGTATCTCCGAAGCCGCTAAATCTTTAGTTTAGCGGTAGTTCACGGGGCAGCAATATTTTTGTTTTACCATGTCTTTTGCATATATTTGTTCGTTATATCCATTCATTTTTTTAGATTGTAAATTGTAGATGGTTAATTACCAAACAGATACACGAAACTATGAAATTGATTTTTTATACTGCCGATTTGAGCAGTGAACTGAAAATAGCTTTTGCCGAACAAGGCATCAGAGCAGGTTTCCCTTCGCCGGCTCAGGACTATATGACTGACAGTATAGACTTGAACCGTGAGCTGGTGCGTCATCCGGCTACTACGTTTTATGCAAGGGCGGTAGGTGATTCGATGCGCGATTGTGGAATTGACGATGGGGACTTGCTGGTTATTGACAAGTCTTTGGACCCTCAGGACGGTGATATTGTTGTGGCATTTATCGACGGTGAGTTTACGCTTAAAACGGTACGTTTTGATGATAAGGAAAACTGTATCTGGCTTGTTCCGGCCAACGAAGAATATTCACCTATAAAGATTACAGAAGAGAACAATTTCCTGATATGGGGTGTTCTTACTTATAATATAAAAAGGCAGCTGAGAAAGAGATGATTAGAAGATTGAAAGAAGATGATATATCTAAAGTTATAGAAATATGGTTTGACTCTAATGTTGAAGTTCATAACTTTATATCGAATGATTTTTGGGTTAAAAATCTTCAGTTTGTTGAATCTGCTTTATCCCAGTCCGAAGTTTATATAAGTCTACATAAAAATTCAATATCTGGCTTCATAGGGCTAAATGATGACTTTATAGAAGGTTTATTTGTTGATTCAAAGTATCGTTCTAAAGGTATAGGAAAACGACTATTGGATTATGTAAAACTAAATCATCATATTCTGAAATTGAATGTTTATGTCAAGAATATAAGGGCTGTTGATTTTTACAAGCGAAATGGTTTTTATATAAGTAAAAGTTTTATTGATGAACAAACCGGAGAAAACAGTTATGAAATGATTTGGTCGAAATAGCAGAAAATTTATGATAGCCCTTGTTGATTGCAATAACTTCTACTGTTCATGTGAGCGTGTGTTCAATCCGCAGCTTCGTGACAAACCTGTCGTTGTTCTCTCGAACAATGACGGCTGTGTCGTGGCTCGTAGTAACGAAGTCAAGGCAATGGGCATCAAGATGGGAGTACCTCTTTATCAGGTGCGAGATGTCCTGGAGGCAAACAACGTGGCTGTTTTCAGCTCCAACTACAACCTGTATGGCGATATGAGCCGCCGGGTGATGATGCTGCTTTCCGAGTTCACGCCCGAATTGACCCAATACTCTATAGACGAAGCGTTTTTGGATCTTTCTGGATTTGGAGAAGGGGAGAAACTGGTTTCCTACGGTCTTCAGATTGTGAAGACCATCGGAAAAGGTACAGGCATTCCGGTTACCATAGGAATTGCCCCGACAAAGACGCTTGCTAAAGTAGCTTCCTGGTATGGCAAGAAATTTAAAGGATACAAGGGAGTATGCCTTATTGATACGGAGGAAAAACGGATAAAGGCTTTACAGGGTATTCCAGTGAAAGAAGTATGGGGCATCGGTCGGAAGAGTTTCTCCAAATTGGATTATTATGATATTAAAACGGCATGGGACCTTACGCAGAAAAGCGAAAGCTGGGTGCGTCGTATGCTTACAGTGACCGGGGTGCGGACATGGAGAGAGCTTAGGGGAAAAAGCTGCGTGGAGTTAGATGATTTGCCACAAAAACAGAGTATTTGTACCAGCCGGAGTTTTGCCGATGGCGGATTGACAGAACGAGCGAGGGTAGAAGAGGCTGTTGCAAATTTTGCAGCCGAATGTGTACGTAAGTTGCGCAGGCAGCGGAGCTGCTGTACAGAAATAACCGTATTTGCTCATACCAGTCGTTTTTGTATGGATGGTTCCCAACATTGCATTAACCGTACACTGCACTTGCCAGTGCCGACAGCCGACTTGCAGGAAATTGTAGCAGCAGCTGTAAGTGCCTTGCGTATGGGCTGGTGTTCCGGTGAGGATTTCAGATACAAGAAAGCCGGAGTAATCGTGTGGAATATTTGTCCGGATACGGCAATTCAGACATCTTTGTTCGATAAAGTAGACCGTGAAAGGCAGGCACGTCTGTCGGCAGCAGTAGATGCCATTAATCGGAAAAACGGACACAATACGGTGAAAATAGCTGTACAGGGGACAGACGAGGGCGGATGGCGCCTGAAATGTGAACACATCAGCCGGCAGTATACCACGAACTTGGATGAAGTGATTCGGGTGAAATAGCGGTTGCTGGGATTTCTTTGGCATTATGTATCATTTTGCTTACTTCTGTGAAGAAGGTATTCTTCATTATTCAAATAATAAATCGCTTATGAAAAACATGAAACGTGTAATGAAATGGTGTGTAGTAGGGTGCTGCACGGGGTGGCTGCTGGCTTGTTCTCCGGCAGTGCAGTCGCTAGAAGAGCTGCCGGCACTGATTCCTGTCCCGCAGGAATGTGCATTCGGGGATAATGCTTTCAGGCTGACCCGGTCTACAACCATCGGGACAGATGCAGCCAATGCCGAGCTGACGGCTATTGCTGCTTACTTCAACGGAAAACTGAATCCTGCCACGGGTTATACACTCCCGGTACAGGAGAAAGGAGATATCCAACTCGCATTGGTCGATAAGCCGGAACTGGGTGATGAAGGCTATTGGCTGGCAGTGGAAACCGATAAGATACGTCTGGAAGCAGCCCGACCGGCAGGTATCTTTTATGGCGTACAGACACTTTTGCAGATGCTCCCCAAGGAAGTCAGAAGCAGCGAAGTACAGTCGGATGCAAATTGGACGATACCTTGTGCACAGATTACCGATAAACCGCGCTTTGAATAGCGTGGCCTGATGCTGGACGTCAGCCGTCACTGGTTTACCAAAGAAGAGGTGATGCGTTATATTGACCAGTTGGCCGAGTATAAAATGAATGTATTTCACTGGCATCTGACAGATGACCAGGGCTGGAGAATTGAAATCAAGTCGCTGCCCCGGCTGACTGAGGTGGGAGCTTGGCGTGCAGAGCGTGTAGGCGACTGGTGGTCGCGGAGTCCGCAGCAACCGGGTGAGCCGCTGACTTATGGCGGATATTATACGCAGGAAGATATAAAGGAAGTGCTGGCCTATGCCCGTCAGCGTTATGTACGGGTTATTCCGGAAATCGATGTTTCCGGTCACAGTCTGGCTGCACTGGTGGCCTATCCCGAACTGGCCTGCTTCAAGGCACCTCAGGCCATCAATGTTGGCAATAAGTTTTACGGCATCGACGAGAATGCCTTGTGCGTGGGCAACGAAAAGACCTTCGAGTTCCTGGATAAAGTATTTACCGAAGTTGCTGCACTTTTCCCGGATGAGTATATCCATGTAGGAGGCGATGAGTGTTTCAAAGGCTTTTGGGCAAAGTGTCCCAAGTGTCAGCAGCGGAAACGCACCGAGCACCTGAAGGATGAAAAAGAGTTGCAGAGTTATTTCATCCATCGTCTGGAGAGTATGCTGAAACAGAAAGGCAAACGCCTGATTGGGTGGAATGAAATTCTGGAAGGCGGACTGGCTCCCGAGGCTACGGTGATGAGCTGGCAGGGCAACCTGTGGAGTGAAGCGGTACCGACCTTCCGTCATGCCGAGTACATGACCTGGCCGCGCGGATGGGTCTTGGCAGAAGTCTTGTGGAGCGGACCCGATAAAACGGACTGGGACGGCTTCTGGCCGCGTGTAGAGAAGCATTTGACAATACATACCCCGACGATTGTGCACCGGCTTATACCGAACCGTTGCGTATCCCGAAGGATGCTACCCGTCTGCGTGTCGTTACTTATCGGGATGGAAAGCCCAGCGGCAAGGTCATCTCACTTACCATCGACGAGCTTCGCAAGCGTGCCAATTCCTGATTTTTTCTACATACAAGCTTAACTGATAAATGAAAACGGCTGACTCAGCATCGGAAAAACTGAGTCAGCCGTTCTTTTATATCCTTTTATAAGGAGGAAAATCAATACCAGCAAGTCTGTTCTTTGCCCATTGTGATTTCCAGTGTACCACCCTTGGCAATGTCTGCATGGTCAATCCATGCTTTGTTATACGGTTGTCCGTTGAGGCGGATACTCTGGATGTAGCGGTTCTCATCGCTGTTGTTCAGGGCAGTGATGGTGAATTCGCCGCCAGCCACTTTCACTACAGCTTTGTCGAACAGCGGTGAGCCGAAGAAGTAACGTCCGCCGGCCGGTTCTACCTGATAGAAGCCCAGTGTAGACATCACATACCATGCCGACATCTGACCAACGTCTTCGTTGCCCGACAAACCGTCCGGCTGGTCGTGATACATCGTCTTGAATACTTCACGAACGCGGTCGGCAGCTTTCCAAGGCTGGCCTACCATTGTATACATATAGATAATGTGGTGACTCGGTTCGTTTCCGTGTGCATACTGGCCAATCAGGCCGCTGATGTCAGGCGATGATTCAGTTCCGGCATTACCTTCGGCAATGAAGAGCGAGTCAAGTTTGGTGATGAATGCCTCTTTGCTGCCAAAGCAGTTCACCAGACCTTCTACATCGTGCGGAACCAGCCAGGTATACTGCCATGCATTACCCTCGCAATAATCGTCTTTGCGGTGTGTAGAGCTGAACGGGTTGAACGGTTCGTTGAATTTTCCGCTTACGCTCTTTCCGCGCATAAAGCCTGTCTGGGCATCAAACAGGTGACGGTACGACTGGCTGCGTTTCAGGAAATAATCGTAGTCTTCCGTCTTGCCCATCAGTTTGGCTACTTGAGCCACCGACCAGTCGGCCAGGGCATATTCCAAGTCGTAAGCTACCGATTCGCCCATCTTGTCGTAGGGGATGTAACCGTATTTCTTGCGCAAGTCCATACCACGCTCATCGCGCATAGCCGAATTCTTCAGTGCTTCGTAAGCCAGCTCCTTATCGAAACCGGTGAAACCTTTCAATACCGCATCGGCCACTACAGGGATACCCGGGTTACCTACCATACAGTCTGTTTCGCAACCCATGAGGTGCCATACCGGCAACTTGCCCTGCTGCTGGTAGATACGCAGCATGGTGTTCACGATGTCGGGCACTTTTTCCGGATGAATCAGCGTCATGAGCGGCTGTGCAGCACGATACGTATCCCACAAAGAGAAGGTAGTATAGTTCACAAAACCCTCACTCTTGTGCATCTGGTGGTCGGCACCGTAGTAGTCACCGTTCACGTCGCAGAATTCAGACGGAGCAATCATAGTGTGATACAAGCCCGTATAGAAAATGCGGCGGTCTGCCTCATTGTTGGTTGTAATCTTGATTTTCGAAAGCTCCTGGTTCCAAGCCTCATCGGCAGCAGCGATGGTCTTTTCAAAGTCCCAACCCGGCAACTCGGCAGTCAGGTTCTGTGCAGCCGCTTCGGTTGAGGTAGGCGAGAGTGCCACTTTCATATAGATATCCTCATTCTGCTGTGTTTCGAAATCAGCACGTCCGTACAGCACTTTCGCCTTGGCTTCCTTGCCGCTTGTTTCCTTACCGTCGGCAATCAGGCGGAAGTTCTTGAACGGTTTCGAGAATACGGCACGGAAGAACACACGCTGGTCGTTGGCCCATCCGGTAGAGTAGCGGTAACCGCAGATAGTACTGTCGTTCAGCACCTGGATGGATGCTTTCGTCGGACTGTCCCAGCAGCCGCCGTTCTGCAAGTCGAATACGATCCCGGCTTCGGCCGAAGCAGGGAAGGTATATTTATGGAAACCTACACGTTTGGTCGCTGTCAGCTCCACGTTCACCTGATAGCGGGTAAGGTAAGTCTTGTAGTAACCCGGTCGCACCACTTCCTGCGTACGGTCGGAATACGACCACAGTCCCGACTGCGGGTCCTTTTCGTTGCCGCGGGCATATTTCACACTGCCCGTAACAGGCATCACGTTAATGTCGTGCAAGTCGCCGATACCCGTTCCGCTGAGGTGCATGTGCGGGAATCCGATTACGGTAGAATCCGATACATGGTATCCCGATACCCAGTCCCATTCCTGCGGAATGCTGGACGGTCCCACCTGCACCATACCGTAAGGTACGTTCGCTCCCACAAAGACATGTCCGTGTCCGCCGGAGCCAATTTTAGGGTCCACAAAACTGGTCAGGCGCACGTCTTGCTCCTGCTGTGCATTTTGTGGCTGTGTACATGATACGGCCAGACCCATGCAGGCCGTCATGGTTACTGTAAAGATTGTACTCTTCATGATGATAGTTTTGGTTATAATGATAGTTATTCGCTCAATAACATTTTTTAATCATTCAAAAATAGAAAAACTTACACAGATAATAAAGTATTATTCCATAAATTTGTCGCAATGGATATGTTTAACTAAAAAAACAGCTTATGAAAAACATGTATGGCATCTTATTGCTACTCTGGGCCTGTATTTGTGCAGGCTGCGGCACTTCCGGCCGTCAACAACCGGATACTTCGAAAGACATCGTGCTGGCCTATGTCACCTCTAACGGAAAAACCTTGCCCGACCCTTCGCTGGTGACACACATCAATTATGCATTCGGACATGTAGACTCCACTTTCAGCAAGGTTGTTATCGACCGTGAAAGCCGCTTGCAGGAGATTGCAAACTTGAAGAAGGATGCGCCCCACCTCAAGGTGCTGCTTTCTATCGGCGGATGGGGCAGTGGTCGTTTCAGCGAAATGGCAGCCGACGAGCAATGCCGTCTGTCGTTTGCCCGCGACTGCCGCCGAGTAGTAGACCAGTTCGGTCTGGATGGTATCGACATCGATTGGGAATATCCTACCAGTCGTGCAGCCGGCATTTCAGCTTCGGGCGCTGACACCGAAAACTACACATTGCTGATGCGCGACATCCGCGAGGCCATCGGTAGCGGCAAGTTACTTACGCTGGCTTCGGCTGCCAATGCCAAGTATATCAATTTCAAGGCAATAGACCCCTATATTGATTTTGTAAACATCATGACCTACGACATGAACCGCCCTCCGTATCATCATTCGGCTCTTTACCGTTCTCCGCGGGTAGGCAACCGCTCGTGCGAAGAATCCGTTGAGGCCCATTTGCAGCAAGGCATTCCTGCCTCAAAACTGGTGTTGGGGGCACCTTTTTACGGTCATGCGGCACCCCCGATGTCCGATTTTATCGATTACCGTGACATCGTGAAGCTGGAAGGCTACGAAGCCTGTTGGGATACACTGGCCTGTGTACCTTATTTGGCCGACAAGGAAGGCCGCCTGGTCTGTACTTACGAAAATCCCCGTTCGCTGGCTGCCAAGTGTGCCTTTGTAAAACAGAAAGGACTGCTGGGCATGATGTACTGGGAGTATAATACCGATGACGAGGCAGGCTCACTGCGCAAGGCCGTATACGAAGGCATGTGCGGAGATAAGCGATGATGCCGTGTAATTTCTATTAGGCGACCGGCTTGTAAAGACAGAAAAACGGTAATGTGCAGAAAATGCTAATAAAAAGTTTGCACATTACCGTTTTTTTTTTAGTTTTGAAAAAAACAATTTCTAAGGCTATGAAACTTTGGTTAACCCTTACAATGCTTTTTGCCGTTTGTATGGCAAAAGCCCAGTTACCGGTAGATTTCCGTTCGGAACAAGTATATCTCAATCCGCAGAAGCACGTCTATTTGCCGGGTGATACTATCTGTATAGAAGGTATGGTGACCTGTCTGGCCGAGTCCGGCATGCGTCCTTATAGTAATTACCTTTACGTGGAACTCTTCAACAGTAGTGATTCGGTCCTGCTTCGCCAGAAACTTTCGTGTAAGGAGGGTGGATATTTTTCAACCCGCATGGCGAGCGGTTACGAGTGGCCTTCCGGTGTATACTATCTGCGGGCCTATACCCGTTTCATGCGCAACTTCTCATTGCGAAGTCTGCCTGTACAGCCTTTCTTGTTAGGAAAAACTTTTCCTGCTCGCGAAAATCGTGTATACGAAGCCAAGTGCACCCTGATTCCTGCCGGGGGAAGTCTGGTTCCGGATTATCTTCAGACGGTTGTTGTCCGGTTGACAGACGATATGGGTTATCCGGTGCAAAGTGGACTTCATCTTTGCGATACTTCAGGAGACACACTGGTTTATGTACAGACTTCGCTTTCGGGTATGGCTCAATTGCGGTTTATTCCCCGTAAGGGTACGGATTATGTACTTACGGGGGAAGTGGATGGAATCAACTATAAGTTTCCGCTACCTGCCGTATCTGCGCAAACCAAGATTCAGGGCAGCCTGAACGGCAAGCGCCTCAGTTACCAGGTATTGCATGCTGATACCCGCATGGAAAAATATCGGCTTTACGTATACGATGCCGAAAATGGCTTGAGCGAACTGCCGGATGTAAAAGCCAACGGTATTGTTATGCTGGAGAAAGCCCCTTCTGTGCTGAGTCTGTTCCTGACTACCGATGGAAAAGTCATTTCAGAATATACGGTTGCATCGAAATACCGTCAGACAGTGACACTGGATGCTCCCGACACACTGCGTGTGGGCGATGCCCTCCGCTATCGTCTGGGAGGCTCGCCGACTGTTAGCAAAGTCATGGTCCGTGTTACAGATGCGTCAGACAGACTGGCTTCGTATGCCGAAGGCAGTATGCATTATCTTTCGGATTACGAGTCGAAAATCCCTTTCCCTGCCGCCTTTTATGCCGAAACAGAAGTACAGCGTGGCAATGACCTTCAGGCCTGGATGTCTGTCGCTACCTTCAAGCGTTTCCGTTTGGAAGATGTACTAAAGACAGATACCGTCATCTATCAGCACTATCCGGAGCAGGTACTCGAATTTACCGGTAGAGTAGAGAAGAAAAACGGGTATCCGTTTAAGGAAGGAACCCTGTTGGCCTACCGTTCAGACGGTCTGATATACGATGCGCCGCTGGATGACAAAGGACACTTCCGTATGGCAGTCGATGATTTTGCAGAGGGCGAGAGTTTCTTTCTGCAAACTTTGAGCAAAAAAGGAAAGCCCGATTTTGCTGATTACCATCCGGATGACGAAGTCTATCCTCCCGTAGCCGACTATCGTCCGTTCCGTGTCCCGGTACCCCGTTATGCAGCCAGTCAGACCGAAACAGAGTCGGTCGAAATATCCAGTTATACCGATAACGGCCAGCGGAATTACGTATTCCCTAATATCGTAGTCAAGGCAAGGCTGCACATGGAAGAACCCGAAGAAACCAATGTATTCTACAGTACGAACTTTGCCAATCGTGAAAAAATAGAAAAACGGGACTTTCGCACGCTGCTGGACATTTTGCTTGATATGCCCGGTATCACCGTGCAGCAGGGACAGCCTTACGATGAAGCTGGAATGTACGATCCCGAGTTGGCATTAAGTCCGAAGTGGACCATTGTGAGTAACCGCGGAACATCCGTCCTTTCTACCAAGAATAACAATCTGCCAATCATTGTAGATGGTACCCGTTACTCCGAAGATAATTACGACATGCTGATGAAAATGCCTGCATTCGAAATCGAGACCGTAGAGTTTCTTCGTCCGTGGCAGACCAATGCCTATGTAAGTGGAGCTGTGAATGGAGCCATTCGTGTCGTTACGCGCGAGTACAAGGATCGTCCTCCTTTGCCTGCAAAGGGAGCCATGTATGAGCCGGTAGGACTAACTCCGCAGACACCCTACGAAATCACTCCCTGGGTAGCTTCTCAAACTGGCGTTTACCGTTTGATTGTAGATGTCTTTACTGCAGAAGGCATACAGACCTGCGAGCATTGGTTCAGTGTAGTCGAATAAAATAAAATCCCGGAACAGATGAAGATGACTCCATTCGTTCCGGGATTTTTTTATGCCTTGTTATGTCTTGCGGCACTGCCGTATCAGAGCAGACTGATGAGCTTGTCTACATCTTCTTCGCGTGTAGCCCAGCTGGTTACGAAGCGTACCGTAGTCTCTTCCTTACCCCGTGGTCCCCACAGCTCGAAAGTAGCATGCTGCAGCAGGCGGTCCATTGTTTCATTGGGCAGGCACACAAACTGCTGGTTGGTAGGCGAGTCCAGATGCAGGCGGTATCCCTTTGCACGGAAAGCCTCCTTCAGCTTCATGGCCAGCCGTACCGCATGCGCTCCCATCTGCAGGTACAGATTGTTTGTGAAAAGCGTCTCAAACTGCACCCCCTGCAGACGGCCTTTCGCCAACAATGCACCGTGCTGCTTGATGAGCGGGAAGAAATGCGGCAATCTTTCCGGGCGTGCAGCCACCACCGCTTCACCAAAGAGAGCCCCCACCTTGGTACCGCCGATGTAGAACACATCACACAGACGGGCAATGTCAGCCAGCGTGACGTCCGTGCCTTCGGCAGCCAATCCGTATCCCAGACGCGCACCGTCCATGTAGAGCGGTATTCCCGCATTGCGGCAAACCCGGCTCAAACTTTCCAGCTCTTCCAGCGTGTACAGCGTTCCATACTCCGTAGGATGCGAGATATACAGCATACCCGGAGCCACCATGTGTTCATACGTTTCGTCCTTGTAGAACAAGTCGATGTATTCCTCCACTTCGCTGGCCCACACCTTGCCGTCGTGCTGCGGCAGCGTAAGTACCTTATGTCCGGTAGCTTCAATCGCGCCCGATTCATGCACATTGATGTGTGCCGTTTCGGCAGCCAGTACCCCTTCGTGATGACGCAGCAGCGCATCAATCACCGTAGCATTGGTCTGTGTACCCCCTACCAGGAAGTGCACGGCAGCCTGTGGCTGTCCGCAAGCCGTACGAATCAGCTCCTTGGCACGAGCCGTATAAGGGTCAGTACCATATCCGGTAGTCTGTTCCAGATTCGTTTCCATCAGGCGGCGCATCACTTCCGGATGTGCCCCCTCCATATAGTCCGTATCAAAATGTATCATGGTTCGTCTGTTTTATGAAATCTCTGTAAAGGTACAGATTATTTTGAAATCCCTTATTGCACTTTGCAGATATTCTATCTTTTCAGTTCCGGCAGCACCCGCGCAACCCACTCTTCCAGATGCTTTCGGGCATTGGCAGGGCGAATCGCCTCTTCGGTGCACATGGACGGCGGAGTGATACAGTCTACCCGTGCAAACCCGGCCGTTTGCAGCTCGGCTATCTGCTGAGTCCGTCCAGCCACCAGCCAAACCGGCACCCCGTGTTTCAATCCCCGTTGCAGCACCCGTTCCGGCAGTTTGCCCATCAGCGTCTGTCTGTCGGCGCTGCCCTCACCGGTAATAATCAGGTCGGCCTGCTCCAGCATCCCCTCAAATCCGGAAACATCCAGCAGCAAGTCGGCTCCCGATTGTGCCCGGGCCTCCAGAAACTGCATGAAAGCATATCCCAGTCCTCCGGCAGCTCCGGCCCCCGGTGCCAGCGACAAATCTTTTCCAGTCAGCAGAGCAGCCTGTCTGGCAAAGTCGCGTGCCCTCCTGTCCAGCTCCGACACCATTTCGGGAGTAGCCCCTTTCTGCGGACCGAACACTCGTGCAGCACCGTTTTCCCCGTAAAGCGGATTCCGCACGTCACTGGCCAGCGTAAAGCAGCATTCCTTCAGGATACTCTCCGCCAGTTCTCCCAGCTCTCCGTTTGGTGTAAACACATCGGCCAGCGCCTGCAGCATACCCCTTCCGGCATCACTAGTCCCGCTGCCTCCCAATCCGATGATGAACCGGCGGCATCCCCTGTGCACAGCATCCGCTATCAGTTCACCCACACCATACGTCGTGGCCACCAGCGGATTACGTTCTGCCGGAGACATCAGCGTCAGTCCGCAAGCCCTTGCCGTTTCGATGACAGCCGTTCCGTCGGCAGTAATGCCGTACTTGCTGCCGACAGGGCGCATCAGCGGGTCGTGAACGGTCGCTTCGATATATCGTCCGTTCAGCGCTCCAATAAAAGCTTCCAGCATTCCCTCGCCGCCGTCAGACATCGGGACCGAACAAACCTCGAAGCCCTCTCTGCCGAAAGCCTCTGCAAGGATTGCTTCCACTTCTTCGGAGCTGAAGCATCCTTTGAATGAGTCGATGGCTAATACTATTTTCATATCTGTATGTTTTCTGTTGCTAAATATTGTCGACCTCAAAGTTATGTATTTTGGCAGGAATAATCTGCTGTTTATGGATGGTTTATTGCAGCTGTTTCTATCAGGAGTGTCTATGTGGGATATTTATATATTTGTCGCTTCCCATACTAAAAACAGAAAAAAGAAGATTGTTACTATGAGCACCCCCAACGACAACCCCATGCAAAACATATACAATAAGATGAAGAGCTATTCATAATAGATTGTAAGAAAATATAGGCAAATATAGATAATGTTTCGCAAGATAGCAATTATTCGGTTGTGTTTGAAATAAAAGGGCCCCGATAATTTGTCATTAAATATCTCCACTCGTCAGAAACTTGTTGCCCGATACATTCTTTTTGAGCTTTCCGTTTACCCACACTTTAATGGTTATTAAGGTATTTTCGTCCTTGCACCGGGCCTCGATAGAGAAAAATTCCTTTTCAGCCTTAAATGCACTCTCAAAGTTCCTTTTAATAACAATCCCGTTCTCTCCACTGTCCTTTATACCGTAAATTCTTACCGGCTCATCAGAGTTGGTTTCTATCTTTACACGGACAAGCCTCTGGTTCAGTCCATCTTTAGAGCAGGAATGGCATATCAAAAGGCCCAAAAGCAGCAGAACAAATAGAGGCAATTTCTTAGGTACATTTATAGCTTTTACTCCATTTACCGGTACAATTCGTGTTTGTCTTTGCAATGAAAAACTTGCATTACAGCAATGCCCAATGTGCCGCATAGCAATGATAAAGTTACGGCAGATAAATGATGTACCCGATGCGTACCGTTTCTCAAAATAACAGAAAAAAACAGCCGGATGTTTGGATATTCAAATATTGTTTGTAATTTTGCGAACAATAAACAAAACAAACTCTATGGCAGAAAAGAAATATACGGACGAACAAGGAAAGCTGGCACGCTTTGCCAAGGCAATGGGGCATCCCGCACGCATAGCCATCCTCCAGTTTCTGGCTTCGCATGAAAGCTGTTTCTTCGGCGACATTCACGAGGAGCTGCCCATTGCCAAAGCTACGGTTTCGCAGCACCTCAAGGAGCTGAAGGAAGCCGGACTGATTCAGGGGGAGATAGAGGCACCCAAGGTGAAGTATTGCATCAACCGGGAAAACTGGGAGGTGGCACGAAGCATGTTTGCCGGATTTTTTGACCGGAACTTGTGCGAAAAGAAAAAGAGCTGCTGCTGAAAGGCTCTTTTTTTACCCGTATCGTTCGTAGTTTGACGAAATACTAATAACTAAAATTACACATACATGAAAAAGATTTTATTTTTGTTTGTTCTGGGATTTGCCTTGCTGTCGTGTGGAGGAAATGCCAAGCAGGAGACTGCCGCACAGACAACGCAGGAAGCGGTGGTGGCGACAGATGGGGTAGAGGTGCTGTATTTCCACGGAAAACAGCGTTGCGCTACGTGCATCGCAATCGAGAAACATGCGCGTGAGGCCGTTGAGGCTGCATTTGCCGATGCGGTGAAACGTGGAGAGGTGACTTTCCGAATTATCGACATCAGTCAGCCGGAGAATCAGGCATTGGCCGAGAAGTACGAAGTGACCTGGTCGTCTCTGTTTGTGGTGAAGCACCAGGGAGGCCACGGTTCCGGCAGGCTATCTGTTGCCCGTGTTGATTGTGGCCTGGATACTGGCATTCAGCATGCAGCGCATGGGCAGCTTCTACGGCAAGATGCAGACCCTGCAGAAATGGATGAACCGCACGGTAGGGGTGGTCTTTATTCTGGTAGGAATTTATTATTGCACAATCATGTATTTTTAACGCTATAAAAAAGAAACGAATATGGAAATTAAAGTTTTGGGTCCAGGTTGCGCCAAATGTAAGACAACCTACAACGTAATCGGAAAAGTAATCAAGGAAAACAACCTCGATGTGAAGCTCACCAAGGTGGACGACATTATGGAGATGATGAACTACAACATCATGACTACACCGGCCGTGGTGGTAGACGAAGTGGTGAAGATGAAGGGCCAGGTGCCTTCTGAAAGTGATGTTAAGAAACTGCTGGGCATCTGACGGATATGATACAACGTTTTGCAGACGGACTGGTTTACGGTTTGTTCGGCCTCAGTGCCGAAACACCGCTGGGTGTGGCCGTGAACTTCTTTTTCTATGACACCATCAAAATCCTGATACTGCTGTTCTTCATCAGCGTACTGATGGGTATCGTCAACGCCTATTTCCCGATAGAGCGTTTGCGTACCTATCTGGTTACGCACAAGATGTACGGACTGCAGTATCTGCTGGCAGCCGTATTCGGAGCAATTACTCCGTTCTGCTCGTGCTCGTCCATCCCGCTGTTCATCGGTTTTGTGAAAGGCGGCATCCCGCTGGGAGTGACCTTTGCCTTTCTCATCACCTCACCGCTGGTGAACGAGGTAGCCGTAGCCATGTTTCTGGGTTCCTTCGGACTGAAGGTGACGCTGATTTACGTGGTGAGCGGTATCCTGTTGGGTGTAATAGGCGGTTTTGCACTGGGCCGTATGCGCCTGACACCTTATCTGAGCGACTGGGTGAAGCAGATACAGGCCAACTCTTCGGCACAGTCGGATGAATGGGAGAAAGAGCATACTTCCTTTCTGGAGCGTCTGCCCATAGTGGTGCGCGATGCATGGCGAATCGTACGCGGTGTGCTGCTGTACGTGCTGATAGGAATCGGCATCGGGGCCTTTATGCACGGCTTCGTTCCCGAAGGATTTTTCGAGCAGTACATGGCCAAGGACAACTGGTTTGCCGTTCCGCTGTCGGTGCTGCTTGCCGTTCCGATGTATGCCAATGCAGCCGGTATCGTGCCGGTAATCGAGGTCTTTGTAGCCAAGGGTATCCCGATGGGTACTGCCATAGCCTTTATGATGGCCGTGGTGGGGCTCTCGCTGCCGGAAGCTACGCTGCTCAAGAAAGTGATGACGTGGCGCCTTATCGGTATCTTCTTCGGTACGGTGGCCTTTTTCATCATCCTTTCGGGCTATTTGTTCAACATGATTCTTTAAACGTAAAAAAACAGTTCAGAACAGTATGAGAATATTGATACTTTGCACAGGAAACAGTTGCCGCAGCCAGATGGCACACGGCTTTTTGCAGTCGTTCGACCCGTCGATTGAAGTGTTTTCGGGTGGTACCGAGCCGGCTGCACAGGTAAATGCCAAGGCGGTAGAGGTGATGAAGGAAGTGGGCATCGACATCAGCAGCCATATTCCTACGCACGTCGACACGTATCTGGACCAGGAGTGGGACTATGTAATCACTGTCTGCGGCGGTGCCAACGAGAGTTGTCCGGCATTCCGCGGCCGGGTAGGGAAGCGTCTTCACATCGGTTTCGACGATCCTTCGCACGCGGTGGGTACGCCGGAGTTTATCGATGCGGAGTTCCGCCGTGTACGCGATGAAATCAAGAATGGCTTTGCCCGTTTCTATATTACTGAAATCAAGAAGCAGGAACTGCCTAAGTGCAGCTGCGGGGGACGGTGCTGATAGGTGAACGGAAAAAAGAGAATGGTTTGCGCCTGAATAATTGGAGAGATTATTGGGGCGCAATTTTTTTTGTTTTTGAGGAGGGTGTTTTTTGTTGATGAAATATATTAATTGATATAATATGTTGATAAACATATAAATAAAAGTTGATATTCATATATTAAATTTCTTAATTTGTAAACCAAAGATAGATATTAATATGAATTACACAATTTCTATATGGCTGAAAAATATTAGAAGAATGCGTAGGTTGACTTTAGATGAGGTAAGCCAACGCTTGAATGGTATGGTAACAAAACAGGCAATATCTAAATATGAGCGGGGATTGATGAATCCCTCGGAAGCAGTTTTAGATGCCTTATGTAATCTTTATCAGGCTTCTCCCGGTTTTCTTTTAGGGCGTAAACCAGTAGTACTTTCTGATTTTTCTTTTCGCAGTAAGGAACCTGTACCTCAAAAATTGGAACAGCGTATAATCTCTCAAGTTCAAATCTGGATGGAGCATTATTTTGTATTGGAAAATTTTTTTGATGCAATGACGGTTTTCAAGAATCCGGTCAACGGAATATGCATTGCAGACTTTGGCGATATGGAAAAGGCAGCCATACAAGTCAGGCGCAAATGGGGGCTTGGAAACGACACGATAGCTTCCGTGTGCAGAATCCTCGAGCTGGCAGGAATAAAAGTTCTGGAACTTGATATAGATGAGGATGTAGACGGATTATGCGGGTGGGTAAATAAAAAAACTCCATTTATCGTTTTGAGAAAAAATAATGTAACAGTAGAGCGCAAAAGATTTACTGCGTTGCATGAACTGGCGCATATTCTGTTTCCGTCGCTTGAAACGATGGATGGTAAAAAGAAAGAACGGATGTGTCACCGTTTTGCATCTGCCATTTTATTGCCCAAAGAAGTTGTTTATACATATGTGGGTATGCTTCGTGATAATCTGCCGGTCTCTGAATTGTCGTCCTTGCGTAGTATGTATGGTGTATCGGTTGCCGCAATCGTTCACAGACTAAAGGACCTGAATGTAATCAGTGTAGATTATTATAATCATATATTCGATGATAGAATAAAGCAGAATCTGCTGGAAGAGGGCTGGGGGGCTTATCCTTTGATGGATGAGGCCGTTAAGTATAAGTCGCTCATGAGCAGAGCTATTGTAGAGGGATATATGAAAGATAGTGGAGATGGCTTACAGCTTGATGCGAAATACAAGGTTGAGGTGAGAGAAGTGGAAATAATGTAAAAAATAAAATAGTAGGTTTATGAGGTTTAAGTTGATTCTGGAAGTAAATAAAAAGGCTTATGGTAATATCATTCCTATAAACTATCAGTATGAGCAGTCTGCTGCTATTTACAAGATTTTGTCGTATGGAGATAAAGAATATGCAGCGTGGTTGCATGAGAATGGATTTCAGTTGGAGAATGGCAAAACATTTAAATTGTTTACTTTTTCACGTTTTAAGATAGAAAAGAGAAAGATTGTAAACGACCGTCTTCAAATACTGTCTGATACAGTAGAGTGGCAAATATCTTTTCTGCCGGAAAAGAGCACTGAGAAGTTTATTACAGGAATTTTTAATAATCAGATATTCGAAATAGGCGACAAACGCTCTTGTGTACAGTTTATTGTTAAAAGCATAGAAGTTATACCCTTGCCAGATTTTAATGAATCCATGCAATTCAGTACAATGTCTCCAATGTGCTTGAAATTTAAAAGGGAAGATGGTAAGATTGATTATATTTCACCGCTTGATGTTAGGGCTAAGCAAATCCTTTTAGTAGGATTGGCAGACAAATATTATTCATTATATGGTGTAAGACTTGATTTTTCTGTTGATGACGTGGCTCTTGATGTGTTGAATGATCCTAAGCCTGTTCTTGTTACCATGAAATCGAATACGCTTAGTCAGACTAAAGTCAAAGGATATATGTTTAAATTCAGGATAAATGCTCCCGTTGATTTGCTGAAAGTGATGTATGATGGTGGGGTGGGAAGTCTTTGCTCACAGGGGTTTGGGTGTTTGAAAGAAAATCTATGATACAATAAATAAAATTTTGGGGAATGAGAATCGTTAACAGTTATACGGGAAATCCGATGATAAACAATGCTTTAATGACTATTAAAGCATTGGCAGGTTTAAATAATATTCAGGATATTACCACCGAATTATTGCAGAGTATGATTCGGAAAGTTTGTGTTAAGTTGCCATATTCTTTGAAAGATTTGAATCTGCGATTTAAAAGTTATACGATGCTATTTACTAAGAATGGTCCATTGTATAATGATAAAAAAATGGGTGAAAAGATTTATGAAAATCTTCTATTTGATATAGTAAGTGGTTTTGAGAATGAAGGTGAACGGCAATGCAATTTGACTGGTTTGCTCTTTTCTAAGTCATTTTCAGAGTTTATGTTGGATACGCTAGTTAAACTTGGTGTTCCTGCTAATGAAGCAAAGAAAAAAGATTTGACATTAAATCGTTGTTGGATTCCACTTTTAGGAGGGCTTGGTTCAGATGCACAGTCTCTTCCTATGGCAAAGCAGACCTATGAAATTCACCCAATATGCATTGTGCTATTGCAATTTTTACCATTATCTGCTTTTATCTATAAAAAAGGAATTTTATTAATAGATTCTACAGCTTTAGAGTTTAGTGAAGACTTTGTTGAGGAAAATGTAACCATAATCGTTGATAAAGCTAAGGAGGTGATTTCAACGGGTGCTCCCATTGAAAATATGAAAGGGTCATTTAAGGGGCATTTTGTATTGCAGGCTCTAAAAGTTTTTGATAAAGTGAAAGTTGATTGCGGGAATGCTGAGGTAAATTTATGGAGCTTTTCAAATTCAGGGGCAGGTGCCAATTGTTCAATTGACAGAATACCAAATGATTTATTAAAAAGGTTGTCTAAATTGCGCAATCTGCATCGTGGCGAGACGGAGAATATATTGAGCAATCCTACCATCAGTTCTGCTTTTATAGAGTGCCTCTCAGACAAAAAAGAATGGTATGGTCTTTACCCATCTAAAAATTATGATGGAGTTAGCACAGACTTTTTTGAATCTTATTGGATGGTTATAGGTAGGGACAAACAAACGGAAATGGCAAAATATATAGCAGGCCTAATTGCTAAATATAAAGAATCAAAGGATGAAAATATTTTGTCAAAATCAGATGCCTATGATGTGAAAAAATATGATTATGTCTCTTTAATAAACAGGGTGTTGTGGCGTGCAACTGTGGAAGGTGAATGGACTATGATGCACCAACTTGCAATTCTTGATAATCCTGAAATGATACCAATATCCTATAAATCATATAGTATTTATAAGATAGTACATTTCTATTATATAAAACAGGTTATCAGCAATGTTTTACCTTCTTTGGAAATGGTAAGATCAAATGCGTATTTACTTTGTTTAAAGTTGATAAATCTTATTAATGACGCTTCGGATTACAGACGTAATAAAGTCATAAACAGAATCCTTGAATTTAGATATGGCGAGGAGAACAATAATGTGGATCCTTCTGTTTTTGATGAATTATTTATCGAAGATAGCCAGAATGAAGATATCAACAGTATTTACCCACTTATCTATACAATTTCAGGAAAAAAGAATATTTATGGATTATGTGCATTGTTAAGATTGTATTATAAGTCCCCAACGCTTGTAAAATTAAATCAGGATGAAAATCATGTACCTGAAGTTGAGATGGATAAGGACAATAGAAAATGGTTGGATAATATAAATAAATTTGCTAGTCAATATATTGATTACAGAATGCAGAACGTATCAGAAGCGTCTAAAATCCCAGAACTGCTTAATAAGATAAACCGCTCTGTTCCACGTAACAATATGCATGAACAGCTAAACTGGTTTAATATCATATTGCAACGCATGAATGAGAATGGTATAACATGGAATGAATATGATTTGATATATAATCCTTCCGGAAATTTTGCTCTTAAAACATTCATTTTTGCTTTTAGAATGAAACTGAATGAAATTATTTCGAACTATTAAATATTATAACTTTAAAATCAATTAATTATGTCTGAAAAATTGAACAATATTGCAGGAAACATTTTATGCGATGCAACTGCAACCTTTTTGAATGGTGCCGGCTTAGCAAGTGGAGAGGACCAGAATGTGGTAATTCCTAAAACATTTAAAGAGACAGTAAATGGCCGTAAAGAAGATGTTCCTTATGTTTCAAGTCAGGCCTGGAGACGATGGCTGCGTAATACTTCAAATGAAGAAAATGGTTGGCAGCCTAGCGAATTACATGCTATAGAGGTAAATGCTAAGGGTTCAACATCAAAGATTGCAACAGAACTGAATCCGGTAAAATATCCGGAAGATGATTTGTTTGGGTATATGAAAAGCGGGGCAAAAGGGGAGGAAAGCATACAACGGACATCGCCTTTTAAAACTTCTATTTTGAGAGGAATTCCCAAAATGAGAAATATATCAATAGACGATGCTTATGTTTTCCCTAAAAACGGAACTCCATTGCCTTATTCTACTAAATTCTACTCAACTCATTTAGAAGGATTTTTTAATCTGGAGTGTTACAGATTGGGCTGTTATGTAAATACCCCATCGAGAGTGGAATTATCCAAGGAGTTGATTTCTGAATATGAGAATGAACTGATTAAAGAAACCCCACAAAAAAATGTTACTATATATACCCTTAAAAATGCAGAACAAATACGTAATGAACGTACTGCAGGATTGTTAAAAGGTTTGGTACATTTAAGAGGCGGTGCAAAAATGGCTGCTTTTGGAGCTGATGTTGCCCCTAAAGTGATTGTTTTCGCAGGTATGTCGTCTGCTAATCCTTGTTTCAATAATTTATATAAAGGTGCGGGTGAACGTCCGGAGCTGAATATAGAACTGTTGAAAGAACTTGCATACGATTATAAGGATAAATTGCAGACACCTATTCATATTGGAATAAGAACAGGTTATTTGGAAAATGAGCAAGAGGTTAAGGCTTTAACAGACTTGGGGTTTGTAGTTGACAGTCCGGTGAAGGTTGTAGAAACATTTATTGATAAATATTTAAAATGATGGATGAGATTCTAGAAATTCAATTTGCAGGTTGGACAGCTACTCCGCGTCTCCCTTTTGTAATTTCTGGTAACGCATTATGTATGCCTGTCCCGTCCTATTCTACGATATTGGGAATCATAGGTTGTTGCTTAGGCAGATTTGTTTCTCCTGACGAGGTTAAAATAGGATTTCGTTATTCTTATGATAGTGTTGCAACAGATATTGAGACTAGAAGAAGATTGCAATTTGATGGGAAGAAAATCAAAAACCATGACAAGGGCAGTGATGCATATATGCGTGAGTTTCATATTAATCCACGTTTGACTGTATGGATAGACAGACTGGACTGGAGGAATTATTTTGAAGCTCCTGTAGGTACTCCTTCTTTGGGGCGCTCTCAAGATTTATTGCAAATTACAAAAGTAGCTGTAAAAAAAATTGAACCTATTTCCGAAGGTTGTGTAAAAGGATGTTTGGTACCTTTTGATATGAATCAAATAATACCCGGACAGTTGATGCAATTTGCCGAGGCTTACACTGAAAGTGATGAGATAGGTGGAGGAAGGACACCTGTAAATCCTATGATGTTTGTTGCTATTCATGGTGGAGCCAGTGGAGGTGTTAAAATGAAAAATCCACATTTGTACAGAACAGTAGAAGAATACTTTATAGATTTTTATTTACATTCATTTTCATGAATATTGAAGAACTCAAAAAAGTAAAAGCAAAGAGTGATGGAACAACTTTGCTGGAACATACTTGTGCGGTAATAGAGACAGGACTGAATTTGCTTCAGTCCTTGCCTCTATCTAAAGAACGCAAAAGTATTATCAAGCAGCATTTTATTCAAGCTGCAATATTGCATGACTTGGGTAAAGTTCATCCTTTATTTCAGAAACGACTTATGGGTGACAGAAATGCTAGCATACGGCATGAACTGGTTTCGTTATGGTTTGCAGCAATATTTTTAGAAGTAGATAATGCTGTATTGTTTGCTATTGCAACTCACCATAAAGGAGTGGTATCAGGGTCTAGTTCCAAGTCATTGGAGATGTTTGATTTGAATGGGATAAGTATTGATATAGATGAAGGAAGCTATCTTCCTAGGTCTGAGGGTGTAATGTGTAAAGAGACATTAGAATCGTGGTTAGTGCTGTTTCCGTACTCTTTTCAATATAGAGAACAGCCTTTACAGGGTATCGAATCATCTTTCTTATATATGTTGAGGGAGCAGAAACAGCGTAAAATAATTCCTGATATATTGGACAGACAATACTATTCTTTGTTAAGAGCCATCTTGCAGGCGGCAGATCACCTAGCATCCGGTAACCATATAGAGATTCCAAGTTATCAAATGATAACATTAGAAGATTTTCAGCCACGTAATGGGCTGCAAATATTTCCTTTCCGGCATTTTCAAAAAAGACTCCAATCATGGATTGGAGATGCCGTTTTGCATGCACCTACAGGTTCTGGAAAGACAGAAGCAGCTTTGAGTTGGGTTTATGCAAATCAGGTTAAAGGCAATAGACTATTTTATCTTCTTCCTTATACAGCTTCAATAAATGCAATGGTAACTCGGCTTAATGATGTGTATAAAGACTCAAAAGTAATGGTTCAGCATTCAAAAGCATTGAATTTTATTTATAATGAACTATGTGAGGAAAAGTCGAATCTGATTGGTGATTATATATCTCTGGAACAAAAAGCAAGAGATATAAATTCGCTCTCTCGTGAAATCTTTTATCCTGTAAAAGTGATGACCTTGCACCAATTGTTACGCATTACGTGTCATGGAAGAGGGTGGGAGTATTCTTTATTAGAGTGTCAGAATGCTTTATTTATTATAGATGAGTTTCATGCTTATAATGCTTTCTTGACTGGTAAGATGTTAGGTACTGTGAAAGTCTTTAGGGAGATGTTCAACTCTAAATTTTTGTTTATGTCGGCTACAATACCAGATTTTCTATTGGATAGGATAGTAGACAGAGTTTATGAAGGAGATTTTTCTAAAATAATACGTCCAGATTCCAATATAGTTTCTGATGCTTCGATTTTAGGAAGAAAACGGCATCACTTAATTTGTCATTCAGATGAAAGTATTTTTTCGAATATTAATCAGATAGAAGCTAATTTGAGTGCAGGAAAGTCAGTTCTGGTTGTGGTGAATAATGTAAAAACATGTCAAGATATTTTTTCTGCAATAAATTTTGATGAATCTAGGAAACGAATGTTGCACGGAGGATTCAATCAACGCTCCAGAAGATATATTGAACAACTGATTACCCATAATGATAAAGAGATGCGTCCTTTATTATTAGTAGCAACTCAGGCAGTTGAGGTAAGCTTAGATATAGACTATAATGTAGCCTATATTGAGAACGCTCCGATAGATGCTTTAATCCAGCGTTTTGGGCGAGTGAATAGAGCTGGAAAACTGGCAGATAATAATGGCAATAAAATAATGGCAGATATTCATCTGTTCGAAAATATAGTTGGGAAAACTCCTTTTTATGATACAAAGCTACTTGAAGACAGTTGGTCTGTTTTGATAACCATGGACAGCAAAGATATATCAGAGGATGATTTAATAAAAGCTTGTAACGATGTTTACCGTGATGGTTATTCCGAAAAACAGGAACAAGATTTTGTACTAGGTTTTGAAACAGCCTATTCATTTAAAAATGAATGGATAGCCGGAATGTGCAGAGATTGGGCTGATGAGATTTTTGATAAAAATAATCAGAAAATAGATGTTTTATGCTATAACTTAAAAGAGGAATACATCTTATTGAAAAGCCAAAAACGTTATATTGAAGCTAATGAACTTTTAGTTTCCGTATATCCATATCAAAAACTTGAGGTTTCTGCTGAAGTGGATGTTCCTATAGCATCTGAGCTTTTTTATGATGATAATATAGGCTGTATTGAAATGGAGCCGGAAAGTTATGAAATTATTTAAATGATATAAATGCGTTTTATGAAAATCACCGGCACACATTTTAATTATTACCAGGTTTGTAAACGTAAGCTTTGGCTTTTTTCAAATAGCATAAATTTTGAACATACATCAGATTTGGTATATGAGGGAAAACTTATTCACGAAGATAGTTATCCTCAAAGGTCTTCTAAATACGAAGAAATAGAAATGGATGGTATTAAAGTGGATTTTTATGATGCCAGGAATAAGGTTATTCATGAAATCAAAAAATCCAATAAAGTTGAATTGGCGCATGAGTGGCAGTTGAAGTATTATATATACGTTTTTGAGAAGAACGGCATCACTGGTGTTAGTGGGCTGTTGGAGTATCCTACGCTGCGTAAAACCAAGGAGGTGTTATTAAGCGAGTTGGACATTGCAACTATAGAAGATATGAAATCTGAGATAAATCAAGTTGTCTGTAGCGATGAATGCCCCCCATTGCAGAAAAAAGGTATCTGTAAGAATTGTAGTTATTATGAATTTTGTTATAGTACGGAGGAGGACGAATGAAAAAAACTTTTTACTTATTTAATCCTGGTGTATTGGAACGTAAAGATAATACATTGAAGTTCACTCCAGTTTCTGAGGATGGAGAGATTGTATCTTCTGATGCTCAATCTCGGTATCTTCCTGTCGAAGATATAAGCGAGTTTTATGTTTTTGGAAGTTTGAGGGCTAATAGCTCTTTATTCAACTTTCTTGGTCAAAAAGATATTGCCGTACATTTTTTTGATTATTACGAAAATTATACGGGCTCTTTTATGCCCCGTGATTCATTACTGTCTGGAAAGATGCTTCTGGCTCAAACAGCCTTCTATCAGGATAAGAAAAAACGTCTTGCAATTGCACGAAAATTTATAGAAGGTGCATCATATAATATGGTTAAGAATCTGAAGTATTATAATAGGCGTGGAAGAGATGTAGAAGAAATAATAGTTTCCATCGAAAAATTAAGTAATCAGATTTGCAACACTTCCAGTATAGAGGAACTGATGGGAATAGAGGGACAGATCAGGCAATATTATTATGAGGCTTTTAATCTGATTATAAATGATTTTGAAATGGGTGGTCGCTCTAAACAACCACCTCAGAATGAGGTTAATGCATTGATGTCGTTTGGAAATATGGTTTGCTACACATTATGCTTGCGGGCTATACATCAGACTCAACTTAATCCAACAATCAGTTATTTGCATAAGCCCGGTGAGAGACGTTATTCGTTGGCTCTGGACATTGCTGAAATTTTTAAGCCGATTATTGTTGATAGAGTGCTATTTAGGGTTTTAAATAAAAAAGAAATTCAGGCAAAGCATTTTGACAAAAAGATGAATCGCTGCTTATTGAATGTTTCGGGAAAGAAAATCTTTATTAAGGCCCTTGAGGACAGACTACAAGAAACTATCCAGCATAAATCTTTAAAACGCTCGGTAAGCTATCGGCATTTGGTGAAATTGGAATGTTATAAACTGGCTAAACATCTTTTATCAATAGAGGAATATAAGCCATTTAAAATGTATTGGTAAAAATGGAGTTGTTATGTATGTGATTCTGGTATATGATTTTGGAGAAAAACGTGTGAATAAGATGCTGAAACTTTGCCGAAAATATTTAAATTGGATACAGAATTCTGTATTTGAAGGTGAAATATCTGAGGCAAGGCTAAGGGAACTTATTATGCAAAGTGAGAAGTTTATTGATAAAACAGAAGATAGTATAATAATTTTCAGTGGTCATTCTCAGAAGGCGCTTGATAAGACTATTATAGGAAAAGAAAAGTGTAATATTGATATCTTTCTTTGAGGATGTGTTTTGTGTCGATGAGGCTATTTATTATTACACGAAATGAAAAATGTATTTTGTTGTGCTCTTTGACTTATTGATACACAGAGGGTTAAGTGCTTTGTCGATGCCTGGTGTTTTTTTTATTATTGAAAATCGACTATTTTTTAATGAAAAATAGTATCTTTGAAAAGTTTTAAAATGCTGAATATTAGCGTTTTTGAGTTGTGCTATTTCTAGACTTTTAATTGTACCTTATGGAATTGAAAC
>UncleJesse_p2__coassemble_757_pt1 | contig 26562 bp, 20 predicted proteins | sample UncleJesse_p2__metabat2_low_PE_025 | metagenome-assembled genome bin UncleJesse_p2 | reverse complement strand
TATGAGTTTGCCAAAGAGGAAGCCAAATGTAAGAAGCCAATTAATTCAGCGTTTTTGCAAAAGTTGAATTCGACATTGATGCGTACGACAGGCAGTATTTATAATGTTATGGGAGGCTCTTTTGATTCTTCGAAAGGTGAATTTCGCTTGTGTGGCGTGACGGCTGGTATTGGTGGACGTTCTTATATGAGTTATCAGAAAGTCCCTGCTAAAATAGATGAATTTTGCACCTTATTACAGGAAAAGCAAAAGACAGTGGGAACATTTCGGGAACAATACGAATTAAGTTTCAATGCTCATCTTAACTTAGTGATCATTCATCCGTGGGTGGATGGTAACGGAAGGGCTGCCCGCTTGCTGATGAATTATATTCAGTTTTGCTACAACCTTTTTCCTACTAAGATATTCAAGGAAGATAGAGAGGAGTATATTTTCGCCTTACGTCAATCACAGGAAGAAGAAACAAATCTGCCTTTCTTGGGCTTTATGGCTGTTCAATTAAAGAAATCGCTCTCTTTGGAAATTGAACGATTTAAGACTTCTCAAAAGAAAATTTTTAGTTTTATGTTTTAGTTGTGTTCGTATTGTTAGTTAATATAGAAAGCTCCACCATTCAATAGCAAATTGTGGAGCTTTTTAGGTCTAAGTCGTATTTTTGTTAATATCCCGGATTTTGTGTCATTGACGAATTAACATCTATTTCTTGTTGCGGTATCGGTAATAGTAGTCTGTATTCTTCAATTCCATATACTTCTTTTGCAAAATTGTTTCTTTTCATGAATGCGAAGTTTGTATTGGTATAAAGCATCAACTGTAGTCTTGCATCTTTTATCTTCTCCAAAGTATTTTGACCTGTTGCGCTAATATGTTTAGCTGTGATTACTTTTTGCAACTGTGATTCGGCTTCCAATGTCCTACCATTTTTATAAAGGCTTTCAGCATAAGACAAAACTACATCAGTATAAGTCATTATGGGAACTAATAGAGGGGTGCCAATCGAAATATTTCCACGTGATTGAGGCTCATTATGTGTTGCAAATATAGTCTCTTTGCTACTTCCATTATTAAATAAATTCGTAATGGTTTCCTTGTTGTTGTAATTGGAAGCATCCAGCCCATAGAAACCATTGCTGATAACTTTTCCCAAGAGTTTTTCTGCTTGGCTGTATTCACCTTGATACATACAAATATTAGCAAGCAATATTCTTGCTACATCTTTTGACAAGAAGAAAAAATCATTGGCATCATTACTAAGCGATTCATTCTTTTTCTCTTCAAGATTATCTATGGCTTTTTCCAAATTGGCTTTTAAGTCCGAGAAAATATTATGTATTGGAGTTCTGCTGATATTATATGCGTTATTTATATCAAGCACATAATTTACATAAGGAACGTCTTTCCAAGCTACTGCCATATAGTAATAATGCATTGCGCTGAATACATTAAGATAGTCTTGATAAACACCGAGCTGTTCAGCTTCCTTTTCTTTAAATAGCATAATCATCCTATTGGCTCTATAAAAATTACTCCAAATGTTTTTTACATTATCACAACTGGAGTGAACGTATTGACTTGCCAAATCCGTTTCTTTATTATAGTGGTAGTATTGCTCAATAAGATTAAAATCAGAAAGTCCGCTAGCAATGGGTAATGCAAAGCCTGCGACAACCTGCTCTCCTGTCCGTCCTAATTTCGGTATTGAAGTGTTTCCATTTCCTTCTTGGATTACTTTTACTTCACCTACTATATTGCCAAGACAATCATATATGGTTACAGAAGTCGATTTAGTTGCTCTTGAATTTAGTTGGGAAACTTTAATTGTCAACTTGTTTTCGTTAATGCTTTTTTCTATCGAAATATCATCATTTTCTATGTGTTCATAGATTTCATTGAAAACGTTATCTTCTGTAATGTTGCCTATTGGTCCGTCATCGTCTTTATTAACTATTGGCGTTAGATATACCGGAATGGGTGAAGATATGTTGATTGTATAAACTCCTCCTTCATTGGGTACATTGATTTCTGATGTTTCTAATTTGACTTCTTGCCCATCTTGTAAAGTTTCATTTCCTGCAAGCCCGTCATTATCCCAGTCTATGAAGTGACCTAATTCTTTTACTTCAATTTTTAATCCAAGTTCGTCATAGCGTTCTATAACATTTCCTCTTACAGAAGAAAGTTGATTACTCAATGACTTTTTGTCTTCACTGATTTGCTGTAATGTGCTACTCCCAAACTTTCCATTCTCGCCAAACTCCCTGCATAATTTTGCCAAATATTCAGTCAAGGCAGCTTCACTTCTATCTACAAGCAGTAGAGAAGATATGGCAATCAATGCGGCTGATTCATCTGTCCCTCCTGCAATGGAAAATGTGGATGCATCTTTTTCGGCATATTTTTGAAGTCCGAAAGCGGTAAACAATTCTTTTTGTGCTTGTCTGTTGGCTTCTCCGAATTTCATCCCTTCTACAATGAGTTTCTGTATTCTTTGATACTTTAAGTGTGTAAGCAGGTTTACGTTTACTGTAGTTTCATCAGATAAATCTACCAAGGCGCGTAGACTCAATGTGCCAGATGATAACTCACCCTCAACTTCGTTAAAGAAATAACCGTTAGCTGATAATTCTGCATAGGGGGCTTCAAATAACTTGGAGCCGAATGAAAAATTACCTAAGTCATCTTGAATGGTAGCAGAATATAAGCTTCCTAGTACTTGTAGATTGCCGTCCATCGGTTGAATGGTAATAGTAGAACCGCTGACAAACGGACCTTTTTCAACTTTGCCCAATACATTATACGTTTTAGGTTCAAAATCATTTTCCATGCTGTTGTCATCACTACAAGATGAGAGTGAAAATGTGATTGCGGCAGATAAATAGATGTAATGCTTAATGTTCATATGAACTATGTTTATTGATTAATTGTCATTCCGAACGCACGAAGCGTGGACCACAAATCGTTTACCTGTGTCGGAGGTCCTAGGAAAACCCATACAAACAGATATAACAATAGCAGCCCACGCTATAGCGTGAGAACCACTATGCCATCATCGTTTGTATGTCTTAAGAAATTTCCTAGGTTTCCGACACTACGACCAGCATAACGCTTCTTCTAATTCTAACATGTATTGGAAAGAGTTTCCTCAATCCATTGGCAAAGATACACAATTTAATTGATAATCGTGAATATAGAGTCGTAAACTATCAAGTTACATCTTAACCTTTACTTTTCTTTTCTTCCTGTTGTGGCAGCCTTGTTCCGTATCTGAGCCTGTGCCATTGCTCCCTGAACCAGTCGGCAATCAGCTTCCTATTTATTGTCAGATTTAGCCTGCTTTCATCGTCAGGGTCATTCTCCACCCTTAAAACATCATCCTTGACATCAAAGTTTCGTCTGTGCTGCTCCGAATAGATTTTACCGCTACATTTTAAGGCTTCTTTCTTGACCAAAATACTTTCAGTCATTTCTTTAGAGAATCCCAGCATGGCACAGAACTTTTCCATGCGTAGCATTTCCCTGAACATCGGGAACCACCTGAAAGCCTTGTCTATGATTCTGGCGAGCCGTGACAGTTCTTTTTCTTTCATGTCAAGTTCCTGTCTGTGCATTTCTCTGAGATTGTGAAAATGAATGTTACGGACGGTGTTAAAGGATGTCTGCTTTGGGCTTTACAGACAGGGAGAATGTCACAGATCTTGGGACTTTTTTGTATCGGTATGCTGACTTATCGAACGGAATTTTTTGTCCGGGATGTTTCGTTTTATAAGAGAATAACTTTGTACTCTTTTGCCTTGTCTGTATTATTGTATATAGCAGTGATTGCTGTTGGCAATATTCCATTGAGGATGTATTATAATATGTCTTCTTCTGTCTGTATGGGCAATTTGTTGCTTTGGATTTATGACAAAAGTCAGAATGCGCCTTTTTGGTATTATATGAGGATGTACGGAAGAATGAGCCTGACAAATTTTATCGGTCAGAGTGTGATTTGCACTTTCCTGTTTTATTCCTGGGGGATTACATTTGGGCTTGACTCTCGGGACTTCATTAAGTATAGTACTTGCAATCATGGTGTTAGTAGCACAGATTTTTTTCAGCCATTTCTGGCTTAATTATCATAAGCAAGGACCATTGGAGCATTTATGGCATAAATTGACTTGGATTTAAAATCGTTGATTTATATAAAGATACTTATGTGAATGAAGTTTCCTTTTGTTTCGATTAATCTTTTTGTTTTCCAGAATAAAATCTTTATCTTTAATGGGTAAGTAGGAAAATATGAGATATAGAAACTTTTGTATAAGTTGGATTGTTTGCTTTTGCTTGCTTTCGTGTGAGCAAGGCGAAAATGTTCCTCGTGTTTTTGGGGATGAAATATCTCTTTCGGAAAAAGAGTTGGTGATAAATCGTACCGGAAACCAGTTTTCTTTTGATTTGTTTCGGCAATTGTCTACTTTAGATGGTACGGACAATTTATTTGTTTCTCCTTTCAGTATATCCTGTGCTTTAGGAATGGTGAATAATGGTGCATCCGGCATTACGCATCAGGAGATAGCGCAAGTAATGCTGATTCCAGACTCTGTCGTATTATCATTGAATAATTATCACCAGAAATTAATAGATGGACTTCCTTGTCTTGATTCTACTGTTACAGTGAGAGTTGCTAATTCGATGTGGTTTAATAAAGAAGTATCTGTCAAGAAACAATTTATAAAGAAGAACTCAGTGGCGTATAAGGCACCCTTTCAGCAACTAGACTTTTCCCAGCTGGAATCGATTGATAAAATAAACGGATGGGTCAGTCAGCAGACCGAAGGTTGTATACCTGAAATTATATACAATCTTAGCCCTAATCAACTGATGGTTTTAGTCAACTGCCTTTATTTCCAAGGAGAATGGGAGTTTCCTTTCGAAGAAAGTGAAACTCGCAAGGAACAGTTCCTTTGTGCAGATAAAACAAAGGAAAATGTGGATATGATGCATCAGATAGCAGCTTTTTTATACCGTAAGAATGATTATTTTGAAATGGCTACTTTTCCTTATGGGAATGGTTCGTATGCAATGACTGTTTTATTGCCTCGTGCAAATAAGTCCTGGAAAGAATGTATAGATGTACTGGATGGAAAAAATTGGGAAACATGGATGGCTGATTCAATAGAAAAGACATTGCTGGATGTAAAGCTTCCTAAATTGGTTTTGAAAAATGAATACAAAATGAATCGTGTTTTATCGGCAATGGGTATGCCAAATGCATTTACAACAAATGCCGATTTTTCTAATTTGACAGATGTAAAGCCTGTGTGGATTGGGAAGGTTGTACATGCTTCTTTTCTTGAACTGAATGAACGTGAGACAAAGGCATCTGCCGTAACGGGGTTGACGGTTACATTTGAATCGGAACCAATTCCGATTGAGCCTGCAATTCCTTTTTATGCGAACCGTCCTTTTTTACTCATTATTCATGAAACAGGCAATCATACAATATTATTTATAGGGAAAGTATCTCATCCCAATCAATAAATTGTATTTTGGGGGAGAAACATGATGGCAAATAAAAATTCTCTCTTAAAACCGGATTCCGATACCCAGAAATGCAGCGTGCATATTCCGTGGCTGAGGTAAGTCTAGCTTTGTTCCTTCTACAATAATATTTCTGCTTCCACCGTAAATATCGAAGTCGGAAATTGTATATCCGGCCGAAAAGATTAGTCGGTTGTCTATTTCCAGTGAGATGGCTGTACGCAGATGGTAATAAACTTTTCGTGCTCCGCTGTTTTTGACCTGCTCCCGTTTTAGTGCAGTCCATACACCTGTCCGGTTCGGGTAATAGTCAATGCTGAACTGACGGTCAGCTAGGAAGGGGAGCGTCAGCCCGGGAGATACGGACAGGAAAAGTGCATATTCCTTGTCGTGCCCCAGCCACAGTTTTGGTGTATTCAGCCGGAGTGCTGGTCGCCATGCAAGAAGATAACTGGCTGCATTGCTGTGTGTACTGCTCCATTGGAGTTGACGGTCGGCTGTGATACCGTTTTCAGATGTTGAAGGGTAGGGGGCTGTAAACAGTAATCCCATACTTATTCCAGCATATTTGAATGGGAAAAAGGTAACCGCAGGTTCCACTTCCCATGAGCTGCAATTGGTCAGTGCACCTTGCAGTTCTACTTCCCATAATAAACGCTTTTCGGACTCTTGTGCATGAATCGGCAGGTAGGCCAATAAGAATAGCAGAATGTAACACCACGTACTTTTCATATTTTTCTGGATGGAGATAGTGTGTATAAAGGAATTGAATGTTGCAAAGATAGATGCTTTATAGAGAACGACGAAAAGGTAATGATGTACATGTTATGCAATTAATTCCTTTATTGATAGTTGTTTATGTAAATTTAAAATGTACATCATTCTATTTTTCTTCAGTCGAGTGCTGTCGGAAAATGAAATCTGTTTGCTGTTTTATTGTGTATGTAAATAAAAAGCACGAATATTGTATTTCTTACAAAAAGACGGTAAGTCTGTCATGCAGGCATACGTTAATGATAAAACGCATCAACATTAAATCTACTATGAAACTATTAAAAGGTATACTTTATGGAGCGTTGTTTGTTGCTCCTTTTACGCTGTATGCACAGCGTAGTAATTTGTTGCTGAATAATAATTGGCAGTTTCGTTTTTCACATCAGGTACAGCCAGGCTCTGCCCAACGTGTGGATTTGCCGCATACATGGAATGCACAAGATGCTTTGGCTGGCAAGGTGGATTATAAAAGGGGACTGGGAAATTACGAGAAGAAACTTTTTGTAGACGAAAAGTGGAAGGGAAAACGTCTGTTTATTCGTTTCGAAGGGGCCAACACGGTGACGCATCTGTTTGTAAATGGTAAATGTGTGGGCGAGCACAGAGGAGGATACGGTGCTTTTGTTTTCGAAATAACACATGCCGTGACTTATGGGCAGGAAAATTCTATTCTTGCGCGGGTAAATAATGCGGAACAACTGGACATTATGCCTTTAGTGGGCGATTTCAATATGTATGGAGGTATTTACAGGGATGTGCATTTGCTGGTAACAGAAGATGTGTGCATTTCACCGCTTGATTACGCCTCTAGCGGTGTACGGCTGGTGCAAGATAGTGTGAGCAGTGCGTATGCCAGAGTAAATGCGAAGATACAGCTTTCCAGCAGTTCAGAGGAAGACCGAAAGGTTGAGCTGCGTTTGCGGTTAAAGGATGATAAAGGTACTGTCATACAGGAAAAGTGTAAGTCCGTTGCTTTATCGGCTAAAGAAAATATAGGAGAGGAGATTCCGGTAGAAGTGGTAAAACCGCATCTATGGAATGGCCGGGAAGACCCTTACTTATATCGGGTAGAAGTAGCTTTGTTGGAAAATGGAAAAGTACTGGACGAGGTCGTGCAGCCGCTTGGACTTCGGTATTATCGTATCGACTCGGAAAAGGGATTCTTTTTGAATGGCAGACATCTGCAACTGAAAGGTGTCTGTCGTCATCAGGACAGAAGTGAAGTCGGAAATGCTTTGCGCAAGGAGCATCATGATGAAGATGTGGCCTTGATGCTGGAGATGGGTGTCAATGCGGTACGTCTGGCACATTATCCGCAGTCGTCTTATTTCTATAATTTGATGGATAAGTATGGAATCATTGTATGGGCCGAAATTCCGTTTGTAGGTCCCGGAGGATATGCTGACAAGGGATTTGTGGATACGGAGAGCTTCCGGCATAACGGAAAAGAACAGTTCCGTGAACTGATACGTCAGCACTATAATCATCCTTCTATTTGTGTTTGGGGACTGTTTAATGAGCTGAAAACAGCAGGGGATAATCCTGTAGCTTATATTAAGGAATTGAATGAGCTGGCTCATCAGGAAGACCCGACACGCTGGACTACTTCGGCCAGCAACCAGAGCGGGGAAATTAATTACATTACCGACGCTATTGCATGGAACAGGTATGACGGATGGTATGGAGGAGATCCGGGTACGCTGGGAGTATGGCTGGATGATATGCATCGGCAGAAACCTGAATTATGTATTGGTATCAGTGAGTATGGTGCTGGAGCAAGTGTCTATCACCAGCAGGATTCCTTGCTGCAGCCGGTGCCGTCGGGATGGTGGCACCCGGAAAACTGGCAGACTTATTATCACTGGGCTAACTGGCAGATTATTTCTTCCCGTCCTTTTGTGTGGGGAAGCTTTGTATGGAATATGTTTGACTTTGGTGCGGCACACCGTACGGAGGGAGACCGACCGGGCATTAATGATAAAGGACTGGTTACTTATGACCGTAAGGTGAAAAAGGATGCTTTTTATTTTTACAAGGCAAACTGGAATCAGGATGTTCCGGTTTTATATCTGGCCGGCAAGCGGAACAGGATGCGGAGTAAGGAGATTCAGTCTTTTATGGTCTTTACCAATTATCCGGAGGCAGAATTGTTTGTAAATGGCAAAAGTTGTGGCAAGGCGAAAGCGGATGTTTTAGCAACAGTTGTCTGGAATGATGTACAGCTGCAGAAGGAAGAAAATAAAATTGAGGTGGTGGCAGGAACCGGTAAAAACAGGTGTACAGATGGTTTTACCTGTATATACGAAGGAAATTAACCGATTGGTTTGATTTTGTGATGGGAAATGGAGAGCAGAAGCCTTATTCGCCGTGGTGGTTGAGGCTTCTGTTCTCCATTTCTTTTGTAAAAGTAGGTTATACAAGTTGCAGCAAATCTGCGGCTTTGTCAATAATATGGGTAGCCCCATTGTCTTCCAGCTCTTTACGTGGGCGGAACCCCCATGAAACTCCCACAGTTTCTACCTGGGCATTTTTCCCTGTTTGCATGTCCACACACGAATCGCCTACATATAATACCTCCTCCTTACGGACGTGGCACAGGCCGATAATTTCTTCTACAACTGTGGGGTCGGGTTTAGTCGGCACGTTGTCGCGCTGGCCAAAGACTGCCGCAAAGTGAATTTCCGGAAAGAAGCGTTCGATAAGCTTGACGGTTGCTTCGTGGTATTTGTTGGATGCTACAGCCAGTTGCAGTCCTGCATTCTGCAATGCTTCAAGCAGTTCGGGAATACCTGGATAGGGGCGGCTCAAATCACAGTTGTGGGCATTGTAATAGGGTACAAAGTGTGAGCGTATCTTCAGAACATTTTCTGTGGTACGTGCTTCTTCGGGCAAGGCGCGTTCGAAAAGCTTGTTGATGCCATTTCCTACAAAGTAATAATAGGCATCCTCCGGGTGAGTAGGGTAGTTGCATTGCTCCAGTGCGTAGTTAGTAGCTGCTGCCAGGTCGGCAATGGTGTTGAGCAATGTTCCGTCTAAGTCGAAAATGATTAACTTTTTCATGCTTTTTCATGTTTTTTTCACGGCAAAATTATCATATATTTCTTACATTTGAACGGACAAAAATCTTAATGCTTATGAATTTTCTTGAATTAGCCAAGCTGCGTTATTCGGTGCGCAGTTATAAAAACGCTCCTGTAGAAGAAGCGAAGATGAATTATATTATGGAATGTGTGCGTATGGCGCCTTCTGCTGTTAATTTTCAGCCTTGGAAGTTTCGGATTGTGAATGATGCAGCTGAATTGGAAGCATTGAAGCGTGCCTATCCTCGTGAATGGATACAGACTGCTCCGTGTATTATCGTGGCATGTGCCGACCACGAACAGTCATGGCACCGCAAGTCGGATGGAAAAGACCATGCCGATATTGACTTGGCCATAGCGATAGAACATTTATGTCTGGCTGCAGCCGAGCAGGAACTGGGTACGTGCTGGGTATGTAACTTTGATGTGGCATGTTGTCGGGAGGCATTGCATTTGGCCGATACACTGGAGCCGGTTGCACTGATTCCTATCGGTTATCCGGCTGAAACGGTTGTCGCAGAAAAAAAGAGAAAGTCACTTTCTGAAATACTGTTCTGATAATTTTTGTAAAATAATTCTGCTTTGCTTTCAGATTTTTATTGAAAATACATAATTTTGAACATCTTTCTGCTAATGCCTTTGAAAGAAAGATGTTAATACTATAAAACATATACTCTCTATGGAAAATATTGGTACAGGATTAATGCTGATGGTAGTGGGTATGGCTACTGTTTTTTTAATTCTTTTAATTGTCATTTATCTTAGTCAGCTGCTAATTAAGATTGTCAATAAGGTGGCTCCCGAGGAAGTTGTTCAGAAAAAGCCTGCTGTTGTTCCCAATAAGGATAACGGGGAGATGGATGCTATCAAGGCTGCTGTGGATATTCTTACTGCAGGTAAGGGTAAAGTAATTAAAATTGAAAAGCTGTAATCCTTAAAAAGAAAAACACATTAATTGAAAATGGAAAAAGAAGTAAAATTTAGTCTGGTCTTTCGTGACATGTGGCAGAGTGCCGGAAAATATGTTCCACGCGTAGACCAGTTGGTGAAAGTTGCTCCCGCTATTATTGAAATGGGATGTTTTGCACGTGTTGAAACCAATGGCGGTGGCTTCGAACAAGTTAATCTTTTATTTGGAGAAAATCCTAATAAGGCAGTCCGTGCTTGGACAAAGCCTTTTCACGATGCCGGTATTCAGACGCATATGCTCGACCGTGCCCTGAATGGACTGCGCATGAGTCCGGTTCCAGCCGATGTCAGAAAACTATTCTATAAAGTAAAGAAAGCGCAGGGCACTGATATTACCCGTACTTTCTGCGGATTGAACGATGTGCGCAATATCATTCCTTCTATTGGTTATGCGCATGCCGCCGGCATGATTTCACAGTGCTCGCTCTGTATCACTTATTCACCTATCCATACGGTAGAATATTATCTGGATATGGCCAAACAGCTGATTGATGCTGGTTGTGATGAAATCTGTATCAAGGATATGGCAGGTATCGGACGTCCGGTCTTCTTGGGTAAGATTGTGGCTGGTATCAAGAAAATCAAGAATATTCCTATCCAGTATCACTCACATGCGGGTCCCGGTTTTAACATGGCGTCTATCCTGGAAGTTTGTAAGGCGGGCTGTGACTATGTAGATGTTGGTATGGAACCGCTTTCTTGGGGTACGGGGCATGCCGATTTGATTAGTGTGCAGGCCATGTTGAAAGATGCCGGATTCAAGGTTCCCGAAATTAACATGGAAGCTTATATGAAAGTTCGCTCTATGATTCAGGAGTTCATTGACGATTTCCTGGGACTTTATATCAGTCCGAAAAACCGCTTGATGAATTCATTGCTCATTGGTCCGGGGCTTCCTGGTGGTATGATGGGAAGCTTGATGTCTGACTTGGAAACCAACTTGGAATCTATCAATAAGTATAAGGCAAAACGCAACTTGCCGTTTATGACACAAGACCAGTTGCTGATTAAGCTGTTTGATGAAGTGGCATATGTATGGCCTCGTGTGGGTTATCCTTGCTTGGTTACTCCATTCAGCCAGTATGTCAAGAACCTTGCCTTGATGAACGTGATGCAGATGGAAAAGGGCAAAGAACGCTGGGGTATGATTGCCGATGATATTTGGGATATGATTCTGGGTAAAGCAGGTCGCTTGCCAGGAAAGCTGGCTCCCGAAATTATAGAAAAGGCAGAGCGTGAAGGTCGTAAATTCTTCGATGGCAATCCGCAGGATAATTATCCGGATCAGCTGGAAAAATATCGCCAGATGATGTGGGAAAAGAAATGGGGTACTGGAGAAGACGATGAGGAACTCTTCGAATATGCTATGCATCCGGCTCAGTATGAGGCTTACAAGAGCGGAAAGGCCAAAGAAGATTTCCAGGAAGATGTGAAGAAACGCCGTGCTGCCAAGGAAGAAGCTCATGTGGCTAATGAGCCAACCAAAGTGCTTACGGTAGACGTCAACGGACAGCCTTATCGTGTAACAGTAGCATTCGGCGACGTTAATCCGGCTACATTGGCTGCTGCAGGTGGAGCTGCTTCTGCTCCGGCTCAGTCTGCTGCACAGCCGGCTGGCGAAGGCAAGGATGTTCTTTCACCGCTGGAAGGTAAGTTCTTCCTGGTTAAGTCGGCTCAGGAATCTCCTGTTAAGGTCGGCGACAAGGTGAACCAGGGAGATGTAATCTGCTACGTTGAGGCTATGAAGACTTACAATGCCATCCGTGCAGAGTTCAGTGGTACAGTGACTGCAATTTGTGTAAATTCCGGCGATTCGGTATCGGAAGATGATGTCTTAATGAAAATATTATAATGGAAGAGATATTTAGTAAACTATATGAGATGACTGCCTTCAGCAATATTATTGCCGAACCGCAGTTCCTCATCATGTATGCCATCGCATTCGTTCTGCTGTACTTGGGTATCAAGAAGCAGTATGAACCGCTGCTGTTGGTGCCAATCGCTTTCGGGGTGTTGCTGGCCAATTTCCCGGGTGGCGATATGGGAGTTATTCAGGCCGACGAGAATGGCATGGTCATGGTGAAGGGAGTAATGAAAAATATATGGGAAATGCCTTTGCATGAAATAGCGCATGAACTGGGATTGATGAACTTCATTTATTATATGTTGATTAAAACCGGTTTCTTGCCTCCTATTATCTTTATGGGGGTAGGTGCATTGACAGACTTCGGTCCGATGTTGAGAAATCTGCGCTTGTCTATTTTCGGAGCTGCGGCACAGCTGGGTATTTTTGCTGTGCTACTGGTTGCTATCCTGATGGGCTTTACGCCTCGTGAAGCAGCTTCATTGGGTATTATCGGTGGAGCGGACGGTCCGACTGCTATCTTTACGACAATCAAGCTGGCGCCTCATTTGCTGGGCCCTATTGCTATCGCTGCTTACTCTTATATGGCATTGGTGCCGGTGATTATTCCGGCTGTGGTTCGTATCTGGTGCTCTAAGAAAGAATTGTCCATCAATATGAAAGAACAGGAAAAACGTTATCCTTCTACTGTCGAAATCAAGAATCTGCGTGTGTTGAAGATTGTGTTCCCGATTGTTGTAACTACCGTAGTTGCCCTGTTTGTGCCATCTGCTGTACCTTTGATAGGTATGCTGATGTTCGGTAACCTGGTTAAGGAAATTGGTAGCAACACTTCACGTTTGTTCGATGCGGCTTCCAACAGTATTATGAATGCGGCAACTATTTTCCTTGGAATTTCAGTAGGAGCTACTATGACAGCCGAAGCATTTCTTAACTGGACAACCATCGGTATTGTGATTGGCGGATTCCTGGCATTTGCTCTTTCTATTACAGGTGGTATCTGGTTTGTGAAGATATTCAACTTGTTTACCAAGAAAAAAATCAATCCGCTTATTGGAGCGACAGGCTTGAGTGCCGTGCCTATGGCAAGCCGTGTGGCCAACGAAATTGCTTTGAAGTATGACCCGAAGAACCATGTGCTGCAATATTGCATGGCAAGTAATATTTCGGGTGTTATCGGCTCGGCTGTTGCAGCAGGTGTGCTGATTTCATTCTTAGGTTGATAAAATCATCTTATTTTTCCCTTTTCTTGGGAAATAATGATAAAGACAGCGTTCTGTGCAGGCGCTGTCTTTTTTTAATTTCCTGATGATAAAGAAAGAACGCTGCCCTGACGCAGAAAGAGCTCAAGGCAGCGTTCTTAATTGTCTGCAGAGGTAAATCCGTATTATTTTATTGCAGATTAGCCAATGCCTCTTTGATACGGCGCATAGCTTCTACGATATTTTCGTCAGATGTAGCATAACTCATGCGGATGCATTCAGGTGCACCAAAAGAGGTACCTCCTACACATGCTACGTGTCCTACTTCGAGCAGATACATGGCCAAATCATCAGCATTGTTGATAACCTGTTCGCCATACTTCTTGCCAAAGAAGCTGTCGCATTTCGGGAAGAGATAGAAAGCGCCCTGTGGGAAATTTACTTCGAATCCTGGGATTTCCTTAGCCAGCTTGACAATCAGGTCACGGCGGCGTTCGAAAGCTTTTCTCATTGTTTCAACCGGTTCCTGTGTTCCAGTATAAGCAGCTTCTGCGGCTTTTTGTGAAACCGAACATGGTCCGGAAGTGTACTGTCCTTGCAGTTTGTTTACGCCTTTAACAATCCATTCCGGTCCGGCAATGAAACCGATACGCCAGCCGGTCATGGCATAAGCTTTTGATACACCGTTCACGATGACTACGCGGTCCTTGATGCTTTCGAACTGTGCGATGCTTTCGTGCTTACCGATGTAATTGATATGTTCGTAGATTTCGTCCGCAATTACGATAACTCTTTCATGCTTAGCCAGCACTTCGGCCAATGCTGCCAATTCTTCCTTGCTGTATACTGATCCGGTCGGGTTAGACGGAGAACAGAGAATCAGGATACGGGTACGTGGCGTAATGGCTGCTTCCAACTGTGAAGGAGTGATTTTAAAATCCTGTTCGATACCGGCTGATACGATAACAGGTACACCTTCTGCCAGTTTAACCATTTCCGGATAGCTTACCCAGTAAGGTGCAGGAACAATCGCTTCATCACCTTTGTTCATAAGGGCCATGATGGTATTGCAAACAGATTGTTTAGCACCGTTGGCACAACTGATTTGTGCTGCTGTATATTCCAGTCCGTTTTCTTTTTTCAGTTTTTCTACGATGGCATTGCGTAATGCAGGATATCCGGCAACAGGCGAATAACGGGAAAAGTTGTCATCAATAGCCTGTTTGGCGGCCTCTTTGATGTGGTCCGGTGTGTTAAAGTCCGGTTCACCTACACTCAAGTTAATAATGTCAATACCCTGTGCTTTAAGTTCGCTGCTTTTTTGTGACATGGCTAAAGTAGCCGAAGGCGACAAACTGTTTAAACGGTCTGAAAGTTGATTCATAGCTGTAAAAATTTTGTAGTTTTTTTATTTTATGCAAAAAAAGCGATTTTCTTTAATATATAAAAGAAAAATCGCTTTTAAAATAGTATAACGTTATTGAAATCTTTTATTGGGTTACTTTCTGTCGCCTAATACACGGAGAAGATACAAGAAAAGATTGATAAAGTCCAGGTAAAGGGTCAGTGCACCCAGCAATGCAATCTTCTGAGTTTCTTCGTTTACTTCCATATCGTTTGACAGAAGTAATCTTTTGATTTTCTGTGTGTCATAAGCAGTAAGACCTACGAAGAGAGCTACACCTATGTAAGAGATAACTATGGTCAGGGCATCACTTGCCAGGAAGATGTTGACAACCGTTGCAATAATAAGGCCTATAACTCCCATGATGCAGAGGCTTCCCAAGCTGCTCAGATCTTTTTTCGTAACATAACCGTAAATACCCGTTGCAGCGAAAGTACCTGCAGTAATGAAGAACGTATTGGCAATAGAGCTGGCTGTATAGGCTAAAAAGATAACAGATAGTGTGGCACCATTCAAGATTGAGTAAATGATAAACAGAACAGTAGCAGTGGTGAATGATATTTGTCGGATGCGGGCAGACAGATACCATACCAGTCCGATTTCAGCAATCAGTAATCCCCACATGCCGAATGAACTTCCCAATATCATTTGCAGTAAGGTGAGCGACTTGGCCATGTACATGGCTACCAGTCCGGTAATAGCCAAAGCCATTGTCATCCATACATACACATTTCTGAAGAGTGCGCGTTGTGCAGTTTTTGAATAAATACTGCTTAAATTACTAGTTTCCATAATATGATGATTGGTTTATATAAAAATCGGGTAGTTTTACTTGATTTCGTAAAACTACCTGATTAGATTAATTATTTTGTAAAGTGCAGTGTATGTCCCATACGTTCCTGTTTCGTATGCAGATAACGTTCGTTGTACTCGTTTGGAGTCACTTCAATAGGTACATTTTCTACTATTTCAAGTCCGTAAGCTTCCAGTCCCACACGTTTTACCGGGTTGTTAGTCAGCAAGCGCATTTTGTGAATACCTATTTCTCTTAAAATCTGAGCTCCTACACCGTAGTCGCGTTCATCTGCCTGATGTCCCAGACAAATGTTGGCGTCAACAGTGTCCATGCCGTCCTCCTGCAGTTTGTAAGCTTTCATCTTTTCCATCAGTCCGATGCCGCGTCCTTCCTGATTCAGGTAGATAACAGCTCCTTTTCCTTCTTTTTCAATCATCTGCAAGGCTTTGTGCAACTGTTCGCCACAGTCGCAGCGTTTAGAAGCGAAGATATCACCTGTAGCACAAGATGAATGTACGCGGACCAGAATTTCTTCGTCTTCTTTAAATTCACCTTTGATAATGGCGATATGCTCCAGTCCGTTGCTTTTCTGACGGAACGGAATCAGTCTGAAGTGACCGTATTCTGTAGGCATATCCACCTCAACTCCTTTTTCTACCAGTGATTCCTGTTTCAGTCTGTATGCGATAAGATCGGCAATAGAAATAAGTTTCAGATTGTATTTCTGTGCAAAAACATGCAGGTCCGGCAGACGCGCCATTGTCCCGTCTTCGTTCATGATTTCCATCAGTGCGCCAGCAGGATAAAGTCCGGCCATACGTGCCAGGTCTACGGCAGCTTCTGTATGTCCGGCTCTGCGGAGCACACCTTTTTCCTGTGCATACAGCGGGTTGATATGTCCCGGACGGCCAAAAGTCTCAGGGCGAGAGTTCGGGTCAGCCAAAGCGCGGATGGTTGCGGCGCGGTCGGCAGCAGAAACACCTGTACTGCATCCTTCCAGTTTGTCAATGGTAACGGTAAACGGTGTACCCAGCATAGATGTATTATCGCTTACCTGATGAGGCAAATCCAATTCTTTACATCTTGAGATGGTGATAGGCGCACACAATACACCTCTGGCATGTTTAAGCATGAAGTTGATTTTCTCAGGCGTAACTTTTTCGGCAGCCATAATCAGGTCGCCTTCGTTTTCGCGGTCCTCATCGTCTACAACAATGACCATCTCACCCTTGCGAAATTCTTCAATTGCTTCTTCAATTGTATTTAGTTTAATCTGATCCATAAAGTTTTATTGTTTATAGTTGTTTAATTTGTTCGTTTATTTCAGTACAGGTCTGGGCAATGACTTTCAGGTCCTTATCCAGTCTTCTTCTGAACCGCCAAATCCGGAAATAGAAAAACAGTCCGGCAGGAATACAGATTCCGATTATCAGATTTACCCATCGTTTGTCCGACAGACTCTTGTGTGCTCTAACCGAGAGATAAGGCAGTTTGTTCAGCAACTGGATGATTTTATAATCACTGCTGTTGGACAAGTCTTCTATCAGGCTTTCCATTTTGTTGCTGATCAAAGCCACCTCATTGTCAGGTGTATGATTGGTGTAAATGTTGTAATAATTAGGCGGTGATGCCAGCTTGTTCTTTTTGATATAGTCCAAACAGTGCTGTCTTAATATATCCAGCTCAATTTGGTCTTGTGCATAGTCCGGATTATCAATAATAACCTCTTTCTTGGCAATATGTCTTGAAGAGCGTAACCCTAAAATCATCCGGAAGAACTGTGCGTATACATCCATATTGAACACCACCGAGTCATTGTTCGATTTGTAGGTAAGGAATGTTCCGATAGGAGCCAGCACCAGTGTACTCATCCATGCACCCAGCATTGTGTTCATTTCATTACTTTTAGCCACACGGGTTGCTCCGGAGTCTATGATGTAATAAATCACGAAGATGATAACCGAGATAACCACCGGCATACCAAGTCCTCCTTTACGTATAATGGCTCCTAAAGGTGCGCCGATAAAGAAAAATATCAGGCAAGCCAGTGAAAGCGTAATTTTCTTGTGCCAGTCTATGTTATGCGTCCGGATATTACTGTCCAAATCCTTGGTGAGATAGCTTTTCATATTCCAGTCGCTGGCCAGAGAACTCATTCTGCTCGAACTGTTGTTCAAGACCTTTTGCTTTTCCGTAAGTGAAAATGTTTGGAACAAGCTATCTACATTAATTACATTACTGGCCAGTGTCGTCTGGATTTTTACGGAATCCTGTTTGTTGATTTCTATAGGCCGATAGGTAGTTTGCGCCTGTTCCTTGTACATAGAGCGTCCTATACTGTCTGCTCTGTTGGTCAGTGAGTCGATAGCATTGCTAATCTGCACCATGTTCTTTACGTCCGAGCGAGAATTCAGAAATTCTCCGTCTGCCATATTCAAGTTTGAGTCGAACTTGATCAGCGTATGCTTTTCCCTGAACGATTCACGGCGGTAGGGAACATTTTTCGATGAAATATCCTGCGACTTCAGATTCTCGAACTGTTCACCGTTATACAGATGGAGGTACAGGTACTTTTTATCTGCGGTCATTTCCATTTTTCCCTCTGATGCCCAGATGATACGTGCATTTTCAAACCCGTCGGCATAGTTGTAAATCAACATATCCTTCATGATACCCGTCTTGGGGTCCTTCTTTTTGACAAAGATATTGTATCCGTCGATTTCGCTGTAGAAAACCCCTTCCGGGATATCCAGTTCCGGCGATTTCTGTTTGATGGAAATAAGCAATGTCCATAGCTTCATTTGAGCTTTCGGGCCTACAATATTCTGGAAAAAGAAAGACACGCAGCAAAGAAACGCCATGAATAGCACCAATGGACGTATGATACGCAGCAAAGGTATTCCGGCTGCTTTCATGGAGAGCAATTCATATCTTTCGCCGAAATTACCAAAGGTAATCAGCGAAGCCAGCAGAATAGCCAGCGGCAACGACATCGGAATCAGTGTGAGCGCAGAATAGAAGAAGAACTGAGCCATGATATCAATACCCAATCCTTTACCCACCAGCTCGTCTACATATCTCCATAGAAACTGCATCATGAAGATAAACAGACAAATAAAAAATGTACCGCTAAAGAGCAGTAGAAAACTCTTTAATATAAATATATCTAGTTTTTTTATACGTAGCATGCTGCTTTTATAAATACAATCAGAGCACAAAAATAGCATAAAAAACGGAGAGGAAAGATATGTTTTGATTATTTTTAGAAACTTCTTTGCTGTTATAAGGTATTGCTGTAGTCTTTTGTGCTTTAATGATTGTTCCTGACGGCCTTTTCAATACGATAAAATCTGGTTTTATTAGATTTTCCGAAAAAAAATGTCAAAATGTTTGCAGGTATAAAAAAAATGCGTACCTTTGCATCCGCAATCGAGAACGATGGCGGGATAGCTCAGCTGGTTAGAGCGCATGATTCATAATCATGAGGTCCCCGGTTCAATCCCGGGTCCCGCTACAAGTTAAGATTTTCCGTTGGGTGGCTTCCACGCCTGGCGGATTTTTCAGATGGCGGGATAGCTCAGCTGGTTAGAGCGCATGATTCATAATCATGAGGTCCCCGGTTCAATCCCGGGTCCCGCTACAAGTTAAGATTTTCCGTTGGGTGGCTTCCACGCCTGGCGGATTTTTCAGATGGCGGGATAGCTCAGCTGGTTAGAGCGCATGATTCATAATCATGAGGTCCCCGGTTCAATCCCGGGTCCCGCTACAAGCCAAGATGTCTAAGAAGTTTCTTCTTAGGCATTTTTTTTATGCTTAAATTTTAAGCTTTTACAATACAAAGAATGCCAGTCTATATCCGCATGAGATAAAGACTGGCATTTTTAGCTTTTATATAAAGGGAATCCTTATAACGATTTGTCTATTACATCAATTTTCTTCAAAACCAACTCCAGTTCCCCTTTCAGGCGTTCCACCTTACGGTTGATTTCATTGACCAGGCTGTTTCCCTTTTTAGAAGAAGAACTTAAGAAACCAAGGTTATTTTCGTAAGTCTGAATTTCATTCTTCAGGTTTTCGTATGTGCGCATCAGTTTTTCACGTTCCTTCATGGGGTTGTTGTTATTGCTGATAGAAGACTTGAAGCTGTTCAGTTTTCTTTCCGAAGCCGAGAGGTTCAGTTTGTCAAAAATCTTATCAACAATGCTGTGGAAACTCTTGTAAAGACGGTCTTTGTCTTTGAAAGGAACATGTCCGGTATTGTTCCACTCTTTTACCACGGCTTTTACGGTAGCAGTAACATTAGCTTCTGTTTCTTCAGCGTTGTAAATAGCTTCCAACTGCTTGATGATGTCCTGTTTCTTGGCCAGATTGTCCTGCTCTACAGAGCGTTGTGACGAAGTCGCCTTGTTCTTTTGGTCGAAGAAATAGTCACAGGCACCGATAAAACGTTTCCATACAGCATCCGAATGCTTTTTGGCAACCGGACCAATTGTTTTCCATTCCTTTTGCAACTGAGTCAGGATTTCGGCTGTTTCTTTCCAGTTGGTACTGTCTTTCAGCGCTTCGGCCTTTTCGCACAGAGCCCGTTTCTTCTCCAGGTTGCTGCTCATGTTCTCCTTAATCGTCTTGTAGAACATGGCTTTGCGTTTGAAGAACTCATCGCATGCAGCACGGAAACGTTCGAAAATCTTCACATTCATTTTCTGCGGAGCATAGCCAATGGTTTTCCATTTTGCCTGAAGCGCCAGAATTTCCTGTGTCTTGTCTTCCCAGTCGGTAAAAGTCTTGAAGTTTTCGTAGTCCATTGCTTCTACGATTTCGCAGATTACCGTTTTCTGGTCCAGATTATGCTGTTCCTTTTCCTTTATCGCTTCGAAGTGTTGCTGATGGCGACGGTTTACCACAGTAGAAGCCGCCTTGAAGCGTGCCCAAACCTTTTCGCGTAAATCTTTGGCCACCGGACCGATGTTTCTGAATTCCTGATGCAATTTCTGCAACTGATGGAAAGCAGATACCACATCGGCTTCTTCGGCCAGTTTCTCGGCAGTTTCACACAGCTTTTCCTTTAACTCCAGATTCTTCTTGAAGTCATATTCGCGGAACTCATTGTTCAACTTGATGATATCATAGAATTTCTCGGTATAAAGCTGGTAAGTTTTCCACAACTCGTTGGCTCTAGCTGCCGGAACCTGCTTGATGTCGTTCCATTTCTGCTGCAGTTCTTTGAACTCGTTGTATACGTTGTTCACGTCATCGGCACTTTCGGCCAATTTTTTCATCTGTTCCAGAACCTGCATTTTCTGCTGCAAGTTTTCTTCTTTTTCTTTTTCAGCTTCTGCAGCCTGAGCACTTCTTTTTTCTTTGATGGCACTCATCACAAACTTGAATTTACCTTCCAACTCATTAGTCGGCATAACAAAGTTTTCGGGTGTACCACCGTTTTCTATGTGAGCTTTTAAAGCTGCTTCCTGTTCTGCTTTATGGAGTTTATAAAAATTCTGTTTTAAAAAGTCTATTTCCTGTTTTTCAGCATTGCAAGCATCTTCGTTGATTTCTTCCAGACGTGCAATGATTTCTTCCTGACTTTGCTTGGGAGTAAAGGCGGGAGCTGCCGGCTGTTCTACGGCAGGTACTGAAGTTTGAGGAGTACAATCCTGACCGGCTTCAGTTAATGTGCGGTTTGTTTCATTTAAGTCCATCGTATTGATATTTAAGAGTAAACACTTACTATAATTATCACAAATTAAGAAAAAAAACTTCTATTTTCATATTTATTTGAGATTTATTTTTCATGAAAATTGACTTTTTGCTGTTTTCAGGCCCTAAATGTTGAATCAGAAGTTACAATTTTATCATCACGGGCAGAAAAAAAGAAGCGCCTGCCGATTGTTCAAACAACCTGCAGGCGCATATACGGATTCTAAAAAAAGAAATCAGGAGAGCAGAACCGTAATTCCCATATACATCATCATGCCGATGATATCGTTCGTAATGGAAATAAAGGGTCCCGTCGCAATTGCCGGGTCTATTTTACATTTTTCCAGCGTCATCGGTACCAGCGTTCCGAACAACGAAGCAAACATCACTACCGCAAAAAGACTGAGTGACACCGAGTAGCTGACGGTAGCAGCCGGTCCGAAACGGATAAAGTTATAGATATATACCAGCATGGATATAATCGTAGCATTGATAAGAGCTACCACCGATTCCTTGATAAGCTGTTTCCAGGTATTGCCCGCATCCAGTGAGCTGTTGGCAAGTCCCTGTACGACAAGTGCCGAAGACTGGGTTCCCACGTTTCCTCCCGTACCACCGATAAGCGGAATATACAAGGCCATTTCCGGGAAACGGGCAAAAAGGTTGTCAAAGTTACCTAGAATCATGGAGTTGCCGATACCGCCAATCATACCGATAAGCAGCCAGGGCAAACGTGCCGTTGTCTGTCGCCATACGTTATCGTCTGTTTCTACGTCCTGCGACAAACCCGAAGCCAACTGATAGTCTCGTTCGGCCTGTTCACGAACCTCATCCATCACGTCGTCTACCGTAATCCGTCCCACCAGTCGTCCGATACTGTCCACCACAGGCACGGCCACCAAGTCATACTTTTCGATGGTCTGCACCACCTCTTCTACAGGCGTATCCACATGCACGGAGATGGGGTCTTTTTTCATTACATGTTTAACCTTCGATACAGACGGACTGGTAATCATTCGCTTCAGCGGAAAAACCCCGCGCAGACGCTCGTCATCGTCCACCACGTAGACATAATAAATCTCGTCCATATCTTCGGCCTGCATACGCATCTCGCGCAGACACTCCGGCATACTCCAGTTCTCGTTTACGATAACCATTTCGGTACCCATGAGACCACCGGCCGTATCTTCGTCATATTTCAGCAAGTCTACGATGTCGCCTGCCTGTTCAATATCTTCGATGTGCGAAAGCACCTCTTCCTGCTTGTCTTCGTCCATTTCGCGGATAATGTCTACCGCATCATCCGTATCCATGTAATCGACAAAGCGCTTCGCAATGGTTTCCGACGGCAGGATGTCCAGGAACTTCTTACGGGCATCCTCGTCCATTTCAATCAGCACATCGGCAGCCTTTTCGTTGTCGAGGAGCAGGTAAATGGAACGCGCGTCTTCGGCATCCAGTTCATCACAGAGTTCTGCGATGTCGGCCGGGTGGAGTTCATTCAAAATACCCTTCAGCTGTTCGGAGTCTTTTTTCTCGATCAGCTCTATAACGTTTTTAATTTCATCGTTATTCATCTTCCTCAGCTTTTAACGTGTTAATGCTAAAAATCTTTTTTAAACACCTTGTTCCTAGCTCAAGGCCTGCTGCACCCGGTTGGTCAGGTCGATAAACTCCTGCACGGAAAGCTGTTCCGGCCGTTTGTTGAATATCGGGTCACTGCTCAGCGGGTTGTCTTTGCCCAATATCGGCGATATGGAGTTACGCAGCGTTTTCCGTCGCTGGTTGAAAGTCGTCTTTACAATCTGTTTGAAAAGCTTCTCGTCGCATCCCAGCTCCGAGGTTTCGTTGCGCGTCATCCGGATGACGGCACTTTTCACCTTAGGCGGCGGGTTGAACACATGCTCGTGCACCGTGAAAAGATACTCCACATGATACCAAGCCTGTATCAGCACACTCAGTATACCATACGTCTTGCTTCCCGGACCGGCGGCAATACGCTCGGCCACCTCCTTCTGAATCATTCCCGTACAGCAGGGGATAAGGTCCTTATAGTCGAGCATCTTGAAAAAAATCTGGCTCGAAATGTTGTAGGGATAGTTTCCGGTAAGAACAAAAGGTTGTCCGCCGAACAGCTGGGATAAATCCATTTTCAGGAAATCCTGTTCGATAATATTTTCGCCCATGATGGAAAAGTTCTCCCGCAGAAAAGCGACAGATTCGAAATCCAGTTCGACAACCTTAACCGGTCTTTCTTTTTTTAGAAGAAACTGGGTGAGGACTCCCATTCCGGGGCCCACTTCCAATATAGGCAGACTGGGGCATGCGTCAACCGTGTCTGCGATGTCTTGGGCTACCTGCAAATCTTTAAGAAAGTGCTGTCCCAGAAATTTTTTCGGCTTTACAAGTTTCATCCTTAAATTATTATAACGATTTGAATTGTTTTTTCTTTTAAGCTGCATATCTTTGCAACGTGCAAAGGTAAGCATTATAATTTATAAATTTAGTGGTTTTGGAACGAACTGAAAGAAAAAAAATAGTAAAAAACTGTGCTCAGTTTTTGTTGCCGATTATTTTAGGTACTGTCATTTTGTTATGGACGTATCATGGTTTTGACTTTTCGGCTGCCCTTCAGGTCTTTGAGTCGGGCTTTAATTATACCTGGATGCTGGTATCACTTCTTTTTGGCGTATTGGGACATGTATTCAGGGGCTGGCGGTGGAATCTTTCGCTGGAACCTTTGGGCGAAAACCCCAAGCGCTCCAACAGCGTCTATGCCATCTTCGTATCCTATGCGGCCAATTTGCTGCTTCCCCGTCTGGGAGAAGTTTCACGCTGCGGCATTCTGGCCAAATACGATGGCGTTTCGTTTTCCAAGTCACTGGGTACCGTAGTGGCCGAGCGGCTGATTGATATGCTGTGCGTGGGGCTACTTACAGGGGTTACCCTCCTGATGCAGCTGGGCATATTCACTTCTTTCTTCGAGCGGACCGGCACCAATGTAGCTTCGCTCACCGGACTGTTTTCGTCTACCAATTTCTATATAACCCTGCTTTGCATTGCGGCAGCGATTATCCTGTTGGTTTATTTGCTGCGCCATCTGTCGTTTTTTACAAAGATAAAAGATACGCTGAACAATATCTGGCTGGGTGTTTCATCGCTGCGCCGTGTCAAGCATAAAGGCTGGTTTCTTTTTTACACACTGGCCATCTGGGTATGCTACTTTTTTCACTTCTATCTTTGCTTCTATTGCTTCCACTTTACGGCCTCACTGGGATGGAGTGCCGGACTCGTTCTGTTTGTAGCGGGCACCATTGCGGTGATTGTTCCCACTCCCAACGGAGCCGGTCCGTGGCATTTTGCCATCATCACCATGATGATGATGTACGGCATAAGTAAGGAAGAGGCAGGAATATTTGCGCTGTTAGTGCATGGAATTCAAAGTTTTCTATTAATTTTGTTGGGAGTATATGGATTAGTGGCATTGCCTCTTACTAACAAAAAATAAAAACGATTATGAGTGAAATTTTATCTTTGGCCCCACAGAATGTGTGGAAGCATTTTTATGCATTGACTCAGGTTCCTCGTCCTTCCGGACACTTGGAAAAAATTCAGGCTTTCCTGTTAGAATTCGGAAAATCTGCAGGTGTGGAAACTTTTCAGGATGAGGCCGGCAATATAATCTATCGCAAACCGGCTACTGCAGGCATGGAAAACCGTAAGACCGTTATTCTGCAGGCGCACATGGATATGGTTCCCCAGAAAAATAAAGAGACAGAACACGATTTCGTGAACGACCCTATCCAGCCGTACATCGACGGTGAATGGGTGAAGGCAAAAGGCACTACATTGGGCTCGGACAACGGTATGGGTGTGGCAGCCATCATGGCCGTTATGGAAGACAAGACCTTGGTACACGGTCCGCTGGTAGCCTTGATTACTTCGGACGAAGAAACCGGAATGTACGGTGCATTCGGTCTGAAACCGGGAACTATCGAAGGAGACATCCTTTTGAATCTTGACTCGGAAGACGAAGGCGAACTTTACATCGGTTGTGCCGGTGGCGAAGACCTTACAGCTACACTGGAATACAAGGAAGAAGAAACAGACCCCGAAGACGTTGCCCTGAAAGTAACCCTGAAAGGATTGCGCGGCGGACACTCGGGTATCCAGATTGGCTGGGGACATGCCAATGCCAACAAGCTGATGGCACGTTTCATGAATCAGGTGATTGCTTACGACGAAGCCTGCCTGGTATCTTGGGAAGGTGGAAACATGCGCAATGCCATTCCGCGCGAATGTGAAGTCGTAATTACAGTTCCGGCTTCCGAAGTAGACGATGTCCTGGAATTTGTTCAGGAATGCGAGCAGACCTGGAAAGAAGAATTTGCTACCATCGAAGACGGTTTGAGCTTCAAGGCAGAACGTGTAGATTTGCCTAAGATGATGGTGCCGGAAGAAATCCGCGACAATCTGGTAGACGCTATCTATGCATGCCCGAACGGTGTAGAACGTTTCATACCTACTATCCCTGATACAGTAGAAACTTCTTCCAACCTGGCAATTGTAGACATCGCAAATGGCAAGGCAGCTGTGAAAGTGCTTACCCGCAGCTCACGCGACTCGATGAAAGATTACCGCAATACAGCCATCGAAAGCTGCTTCTCAATGGCAGGAATGCAGGTAGTACGTTCAGGTTCATATTCAGGATGGGAACCTAATGTAAACTCTCCGATTCTGCATGCCATGAAAGAGTCTTATAAAGCTCGGTTTGGCAAGGAACCTGCAGTGAAAGTTATTCACGCCGGTCTGGAATGCGGTATCATCGGAGCTGCTGTACCGGGTTTGGATATGATTTCTTTCGGACCTACTTTGCAGTGTCCTCACACTCCGGAAGAAAGATGTCTGATACCGACAGTTGCTAAATTCTATGACTTCCTGACTGCAACTTTGGCCAATACTCCTGTAAAGGAATAAACGGCTGGCCTGCCTGCAGGAACCGATAAACGTTTCGAAGAGGGTTGTTCCATGAAAGTGGAGCAGCCCTTTTTTGTTGGTTTGTCTGTAAGTTGTTTTTCAGTACTTTATTGCTTTATCATTGCAATGATAAACATTGGTTATTGTTAAGACGTAACTTTTGCATTGCAATGCTAAAGGTTTTTCTTTTTTGTGATAAAGTGAGTTTATACTGTCACACTTATACGACTAAATGTAATTATAGAACGCTTTAGACCAACCAAAAACAATAGTGAAGG
>UncleJesse_p2__coassemble_719_pt1 | contig 28084 bp, 20 predicted proteins | sample UncleJesse_p2__metabat2_low_PE_025 | metagenome-assembled genome bin UncleJesse_p2 | reverse complement strand
CTGTAACCGGCTGATCCGTAGTCAGCTACTCTATTCAGTTGAGCTACGCGGCCATGTCTCTTTCGTTAACGGGTGCAAAGGTATGCATTCTTTTTGAAACCTCCAAACATTCGAGCTATTTTTTTTCAAAAAAAATTATTCAAAGAATCGGGAGTTAAATAATTGCCAACCTATCGAAAGCCCCACATTCCAGTCGTTAGCCAATGAGCTATAATGATTTACGTATGCGCAGATCGACCCGAAAGAAAGTTTGCAGACCAGCGATAATTCTCCCATAAATTCGTATTTGCTGAAGACTTTTCCGTAATAGGCCTTATTATCTATACCTCTTTTAATAGGGAAGATGGGCGCAAAAGCATAAATTTCTCCACGGAAATGGAAAGTATTATTCAACTCATAAATCGGAATTGCTCCTAATGCAACATACTGGTTGGCCCTGAAAGCTTCATTATAGGTGATTTTACTGTGCGGAGTAGGCGAAAATTCGCCCGCCTGCATCAATGTAGCCATATAATTTTCTGAAAAATTACGCGAAGAATAATAAAGTTTTACATACGTTCCCAAGTTAAACTTGTTTTTTAGCTTCAGATATTTCTCCAGCTCATAAGAAAATTGTATCCACGACTGTTTAGAAGCTTCATATTCCACACTATTAGCCTCATCAACAGTTCCAGGCTTGAATTTTTCGCTTCCCGTGTAAATCTGTGCTGTCAGACGCTCTTTACTGCCTGATGTAGGATACTGCCGACTGTCCAATGTACTACCTTCAAGCGCAATACTACCGCCCAACAACAGATACGAACTGCGGTCGTGACGGTCTTTCTTCAGGTCAATTACGCTAGTCTGGAAATATTTATCCTCCAAATGGCCCAAAGAAAAGCCAAATTCAGCCTTTTTATTACTAAGGAAAGGCAGCGAAGCCGTGAGTCGTGCAAACTCCTCCTTCTTCTTATTAAAGGCCGGATTATCGTTGTCACTGAAAAGACGGCCATCCTTGTAATAGTCGAAAGTAGAGATTGAAGCAATCATACGGTAAGAAGTGGGCAATTTGGTCGCAAAATCAATGCGTGCTCCCAGTTGCAGACTGTTGTATGCACGTCCCGCTTGTCCATCGATAGAAAACTCTTTGGAATAGTAGTTCAAGTCCTGATAGGTTGCACCAAAATAAACCTGATTCGACTTGTTTGTTCCCAGATTACCCCCAATGCGCAGGGACAAGTTCGGTGTCATGGTCACATTCAGTTTCAAGTCGAACGTACTGTCGGCAGGATTATATACAGCATGTGGTATAATCTCCGAGATGGAATTGTCCGAGAGCAGCCGGAAATAAGCCCGCTTTACATCCTCCATCGTAAAGATTTTGTCGCTGCTTTCATGGAATTCCTTACGGATATAACGGCTCTGTTGGTTATTGGCTCCCGTTATTTCAATATTCCTGAAGCGAAACTGAGGCATTCCCTTTTTATATTTCTCGCGATAGGCACGCAGCAACTTCTGGTCCATACGCCGGGAAATACGTCCTTTAATGGAGTCCATCAAGGCCATAGTACGCTTGTATCCAATTTCGTGCAGTCTGTCATACTTCTGGAAATCCATTAAGTTAACGTCTTCATACTTAAAACTCAAAAGAATCCCCAGCGAGTCGGGAATGGTATAGTCTGTTTTCTGCATTACCATGTTTTCCAGCTGACTCATCACATCACCTTCCTTAGGCTTCCCAGGGTTGCTGGAAACCACACTTCCGATAATGATGTCTGGCTTGAAATCCTTGCGCATCACATTGACAGGGAAATTATCGTATATACCGCCATCATATGCCAGAATTGAGTCTATCTCAATGGGTTTGAACATCATAGGGAAACTCATTGATGCACGCACGGCATCACCCAAATCGCCGTTTTTCATAATCAGCGGGCACTTGTTATAAATATCCGATGCCACACAGCGGAACGGGATGAACAGACTGTCAAAATCAGCACGGCAAGCAGCTGTAGCCTGCGCATAAAGATTAAGGAAGACAATGTTCATCTGGATAGGGTCAACCACGCTAGAGGGCAAAAAGATAGGCCGGAATGCCTTTTTCTGCCCTTGCTTGAGCCCTTTTTTTAACGACACGCGGATATTGATAAATTCTGGAGTAGGAGGATTCGTTTTAAAGTAATACATATATCTTTCCTCAATGCCCCCTGAATACCAGCGCTTAAAATCGTCTGACTTAATCATGGCTTCCATCTCATCGGGCGAGTAGCCCATTGCATACAGGGAACCTACAATGGCTCCCATAGAAGTTCCGGCAACGTAATCTATCGGAATATTATTCTCCTCCAGGGCACGTATAACCCCAATGTGGGTAAGTCCTTTTGCACCACCACCACTCAACACCAGTCCAACCTTCTGTGCCATAAGCGGCATACATCCGCACAATACAGCAAGCAGAAGTACCGTATATCGTTTCATCCTTGTTCTCTGTTAAAAATTACACATTTAAAAGTCATTTTTCCAAATATACATCATTTTTTTACATTTATATAAAAAGCGCAGAGAAAAGTAGAAAATTAACTTTTCCCTGCGCTGAAAATTATAATAATTAGGTAATTATCGGTGTAGTTGCCAAAACTTAGATAAGCTCAATGCTTCTCTTCACAAAGTTAGTCAGCGCTTCACCCTTCAGCATATTGTTCTGCAGCAATGCCAGGTCAATGAGCTGATGTACCACCTTGTTACCGGCAGCATAGTCGGCCAGAATCTTCTCTTTCTGTTCCTTCTGTGCAGAAAGCTTGCTTTCTACGTCGTTCAGTTCATCTTTCTCTGCTGTAGTAATTTCATCAGTTTGCTTGTTTTCCTGAGCTTTGCGGAGTTCACTTTCACGGTTTTCCAGTGTAGCAATTTCAGCTTCTACCGGCTGCAGACTGGCATTGCAAGCCTCTTCTGTCTGGTTCAAAATCTGTTTCACCAGCTTATGGTCAGAGTTCAAGACCACGTTGTACATGGCCGGCATTTCGCCATAAAAGCTCATTCCCGGCTGGATAGATGCCATTTCCTTCATACGGCGCATGTATTCGGCCTGTGTGATGATGATAGGAGATACAGTTTCGCCCATAGCCTGTGCTTCTACGTTGAATTCCACTTTCTCCAGTTTAGGCAACTGGCTGCGGAATACGCTTGAAAGAACAGATTTCTTGCTGCCTTCCAGTTCCGACTTGTTGGCATCGTCTTTAGCAATCAGATGGTCTACTACATCGCTGTCCACACGGGTAAAGCGGCTCTTTTCCAGTTTCTGTTCCAGCATGTTGATGAACGGCACATCCAGCTGTCCGTCCATAAGGAGCACACTGTAGCCCTTGTTCTTAGCAGCATCAATATAAGCATACTGCTCGTCACGGTTGTTGGCATAGAGGTAAATCAGGTTACCGTCTTTGTCTGTCTGGTTATCCTTGATAAGCGTAGCATACTCTTCGTGTGTATAGTGCTTATTATCAGTATCCTTCAGTAAGGCAAATTTTTCTACTTTGCTATAGAAGTCTTCCTGAGTCAGCATACCGTAGTAGATGAAGATTTTCAGGTCATCCCATTTCGCTTCGAAGTCCGCACGGTCGTTCTTGAAGATAGACTGCAGACGGTCTGCCACTTTCTTGGTGATATAAGTAGAAATCTTCTTCACATTAGAGTCGCTCTGCAAGTAAGAACGAGATACGTTCAAAGGAATATCCGGTGAGTCGATTACGCCGTGCAACAGTGTCAGGAAGTCAGGCACGATACCTTCTACCGAGTCGGTTACATATACCTGATTGCAATACAGCTGAATCTTGTTTTTCTGCAAGTCCAGGTTGCTATTGATTTTCGGGAAATACAGCACACCGGTCAGGTTGAACGGATAGTCCACGTTCAGGTGAATCCAGAACAGCGGTTCGTCCGACATCGGATACAAGTTGCGATAGAACTTCTTGTAGTCCTCGTCTTTCAACTCGCTAGGTTTCTTGGTCCAGATAGGACAGGTATCGTTGATAACATTATCTTCTTCAGTATCAACCTGCTTGCCGTCTTTCCATTCTTTTTTCTTGCCGAAGGCTACAGGTACAGCCAAGAAGCGGCAGTATTTAGACAACAGTGACTGGATGCGTGAGGGTTCGAGGAATTCCTTGCAGTCATCGTCTACATACAGAATAATGTCTGTACCACGTTCCTGCTTGTCAGCCTCTTCGATGGTAAACATCGGACTTCCGTCGCAGCTCCATTTCACAGCCTGAGCACCTTCTTGATAAGACTTGGTTACGATTTCTACCTTCTTGGCAACCATGAAAGCCGAGTAGAATCCCAGACCAAAGTGACCGATGATGGCATTTGCATCGTCTTTGTACTTTTCAAGGAAGTCGTTGGCTCCAGAGAATGCAATCTGGTTGATGTATTTATCGATTTCTTCGGCTGTAAGACCAATACCGCGGTCGGAGATAACGATGGTATCGCCTTCCACCTTAACATGTACGGTCAAATCGCCCAGTTCACCCTTGAAATCACCCTTCGAAGCCAGTGTTTTCAGTTTCTGTGTAGCATCTACAGCGTTAGACACCAACTCACGGAGAAATATTTCATGATCACTATATAAGAATTTCTTGATGATGGGGAAAATGTTTTCTGTGGTAACCCCAATGTTTCCTTTTTGCATATCCATAGTTTTTATTGTTTTTCAGTTTTAAATACGCTCATAGAGAAACAAAAAAAATGCCAGACGTTTCCGTCTGACATTTTGTCCGATATTATACTTTGGTTATGCTTCTACTGCCATTTCTATGCCATTCTTGTCAGCATTAAGGCGCACATACAGGGTAACACCCGGTTGCGGAGTTTCATTCAGAAGAAGTTCCGACAAGCCGTCTTCCAGATGATTTTGGATAGCACGCTTCAGCGGACGGGCTCCATACTGCAAGTCATACCCCTTGGTTGCCACAAATGTCTTGGCTTCGGTATCAATTTCCAGCTTATAGCCCATTGCCTCAATACGGCTGTACAATCCTTTCAGCTCGATATCGACAATCTTCTGCAATGCATTTTCGTCCAGCTGGTCGAAGGTAATGATTTCGTCCAGACGGTTGATAAACTCGGGAGCAAACGACTTGTTCAGCGCCTTGGTAATAACCGCTTTAGAGTGTTCGCTGTCGTCTGTACGCAGCTGTGCCGCGAAACCTACACCCTTGCCGAATTCCTTAAGCTGGCGGGTACCGATGTTCGAAGTCAGGATAATCACCGTATTCTTGAAGTCCACCGTGCGGCCGTAGTTGTCGGTCAGACGACCTTCGTCCATCACCTGCAACAGAAGGTTGAATACATCTGTATGTGCCTTTTCAATCTCATCCAGCAGCACTATCGAGTAGGGGCGACGGCGCACACGTTCGGTCAGCTGTCCGCCTTCTTCGTAACCCACGTATCCCGGAGGAGCTCCCACCAGTCTCGAAACGGTGAATTTCTCCATATACTCACTCATATCTATACGGATAAGCGCATCGGTGCTGCCAAACATCAGCTTGCACAGTTCCTTGGCCAGGTGTGTCTTACCCACACCGGTAGGTCCCAGGAACAGGAAGGTACCGATAGGCTTGTTCGGGTCTTTCAGTCCCACACGGCTGCGGCGGATAGCCTTCACCAGTGTCTCTATCGCTTTATCCTGACCTACAACCGCGCTGGTCAGGTCGTCTTTCATACGGCGCAGACGGATATGCTCAGCTTCGGCCATACGCTGCACAGGCACCCCGCTTATCATCGAAACCACAGTTTCAATTTCTGCCACATCTACCGGCTGACGGGTTTCCTTCTGTTTTTCCTGCCATTCGTCCTTCATGGTCTGGAGCTGCTCCTCGGCCTGTCTTTCCTGGTCGCGGAAGTTGGCAGCCAACTCATAATTCTGCTGACGTACGGCCTGTACCTTTTTCTCCTGCAACAGCTGTACCTGTTCTTCCTGCTTCTCTATTTCGGCTGGTACAGAGATGTTTACCAGATGCGAGCGCGCACCGGCTTCGTCCATCACGTCGATAGCCTTATCAGGGAAACTGCGGTCGGTAATATAGCGGTCGGCCAGCTTCACACAAGCCTCAAGCGCTTCATCGGTGTAGCTCACCAAGTGATGCTCTTCATATTTATCCTTGATATTTTTCAGAATCTGCAGCGTTTCCTCCATAGTGGTAGCATCCAGCAGCACCTTTTGGAAGCGGCGGTCCAGCGCACCGTCTTTTTCGATACTCTTGCGGTACTCGTCCAGCGTAGTGGCACCGATGCACTGCAAGTTGCCCGATGACAGGGCAGGTTTCAGAATATTGGCTGCATCCATGCTGCCCGGAGTAGAACCTGCACCCACCAGCGTGTGAATTTCATCGATGAAAAGAATGATATTCGGATTCTTCTTCAACTCGTTGATAACCGCCTGGATACGTTCTTCAAACTGTCCGCGGTATTTGGTTCCGGCCACCATTCCGTTCAAGTCCAGCGAAACGATGCGTTTGCCGAACAGCACCCGTGAAACTTTCTGTACCACGATACGCTGTGCCAGTCCCTCTACCAGAGCCGTTTTACCCACACCCGGTTCGCCAATCAGTACCGGATTGTTCTTCTTGCGGCGGCTCAGGATCTGTGCCAGACGCTCTATCTCTTTTTCACGGCCAACCACCGGGTCCAGCTCACCGTTGGCGGCAGCTGCCGTAATGTCAGTACCAAACTTGTCAAGCACCGGTGTGCTAGGATTTCCTGCCTTTTCGGCAGTAGCCATGCGTTTTCCTTCGCCGCCTCCGGCTTCTTGCTTGCGAGCAAAAGGGTCATTTGCCTCTTCTTCATCCTCGTCGTCGGCAAAATTCAGCCCCATCGACACATCCTCCAGTTCTTCCTCCATCTCGTCAGTTTCGTTTGGTGTATTTTGTTCGGTCATAATATCATCTTTTACGCTTTTGTACGTCAAACCTTTAGATTTCAATAACTTCGAAGCCTCACTGGTATTTTCTTTCAAGATAGCCAGCAACAAATGTTCGGCTTCGGCCTGCTCCTTGTGCATCATGCGTGCCTCCAGCGAGCAGAATTTCAAGATACGCTGGGCTTTCTCGTCGAAAGTAAGGTCTGCCGCAACGGCTGATGCCTTTTGCGGGTCACTTTCCTTACGCAAAAGCTCATCCAGAGTTTCCTTCAAAGTAAAAACGCTTACATTATTTTCTTTTAAGACAGTAACAGCCAGGTTGTCATTATCCCGGATAAGGCCGAGCAGTAAATGCTCCGGACTGATTGCAGTATTGCACAACCTTTCCGCCTCTTCCTTGCTATACTGCAAGACGTCTGTCAGATGTTGTGTAAACAGATTGTTAATCATTCTTGCTTTTCTCCTTCGGTATTTCTTTAAAATTTGGAACAAAGATAATCATTATTTATTATCAGAGAATCAAAAGCTGTTCTCTTTTCGTTTTTTTATAAAGTATAGTATACAAAATGCATACCACACCAATGCGCATAATGTCTGCCAGACCTGTTTTTTAAAAACCCTTAACAGAGAATACTTTTTTAACCGATTTGTTTCGTATATCAGCCAAATGTCGTAATTTAGCATGGTTTTTCAATAAGCCGAAGATTATATAACCAATATTTGTTTACATGCAAGAACAAGACAGAATTATAAAAATCAATATCGGTGAGGAAATGAAGTCGTCGTATATCGACTACTCAATGTCTGTTATCGTGGCACGTGCGCTTCCTGATGTGAGAGACGGATTCAAGCCGGTGCACAGACGAATCCTTTACGGTATGATGGAGCTGGGCAATACTGCCGACAAACCTTATAAGAAATCAGCTAGAATTGTAGGTGAAGTATTAGGTAAATATCACCCTCACGGTGACTCGTCTGTATACGGAGCACTGGTCCGTATGGCTCAGGACTGGGCTATGCGTTATCCGCTGGTAGACGGGCAGGGTAACTTTGGTTCGGTTGACGGTGACAGTCCGGCTGCAATGCGTTATACAGAAGCCCGCTTGAAAAAGATTGGCGAGGATATGATGCAGGACCTTTACAAGGAAACTGTCGACTTCCAGAACAACTTCGACGATACGCTGCAGGAGCCTACCGTAATGCCTACACGCATACCGAACCTGCTGGTGAACGGTGCATCGGGTATTGCCGTTGGTATGGCTACCAATATGCCTACGCATAACTTGTCCGAAGTTGTGGATGCATGTATCGCTTATATCGACAACAATGATATCGACATCGAGGGACTGATGCAGTATGTAAAAGCTCCCGATTTCCCTACAGGCGGATATATATATGGTATAAACGGGGTTCGCGACGCTTACGAAACCGGACGCGGAAGGGTAGTAATGCGTGCCAAAGCCGAAATCGAATCGCATCCTACTCACGACAAGATTGTGGTGAACGAGATTCCGTATAATGTCAACAAGAAAGAGCTTATCGAAAGCATCGCATCGCTGGTTAACGACAAGAAGATTGACGGCATTTCGTACGTAAACGACGAATCCGACCGCGAAGGTATGCGTATCGTTATTGACGTGAAACGTGATGCCAATGCCAGTGTTGTGCTGAACAAGCTGTTCAAGATGACGGCATTGCAGACTTCTTTCGGTGTGAACAACATCGCACTGGTTCACGGTCGCCCCAGACTGCTGAATCTGAAGGACTTAATCAGTCTGTTCGTTGAGCACCGTCACGAAGTGGTTATCCGCAGAACAAAATTCGACTTGCGCAAGGCAAAAGAACGCGCGCATATCCTGGAGGGACTTATCATCGCTTCAGACAATATCGACGAAGTTATCCGTATCATCCGTGCTGCCAAGACTCCGAACGAGGCGGTGAACAACTTGATGGCTCGTTTCGAACTGACTGAAATTCAGGCTAGAGCTATCGTTGAAATGCGCCTGAGACAGCTTACCGGACTGATGCAGGACCAGCTGCACGACGAATATCAGGAACTGATGAAGCAGATTGCTTACTTCGAGGAAATCCTGGTGAACGACGAGCTTTGCAAGAAAGTTATCAAGGATGAATTGCTCGAGGTGAAAGAGAAGTACGGTGACAAACGCCGTTCTGAAATCGTATACGCTTCGGAAGACTTCAATCCGGAAGACTTCTATGCTGACGATGAGATGGTTATCACCATTTCGCACCTGGGATACATTAAGCGCACGCCGCTGGCCGACTTCCGCGCACAGAATCGTGGTGGTGTAGGCTCGAAGGGTAGTGAGACACGCGATGAGGACTTCATCGAGCACATCTACCCGGCTACAATGCACAACACCATGCTGTTCTTTACCCAGAAAGGTAAGTGCTACTGGCTGAAGGTGTACGAAATTCCCGAAGGCAACAAGACATCGAAGGGGCGTGCTATCCAGAACCTGCTCAACATCGAAGCCGGAGATTCTGTAACTGCATACCTGCGTGTGAAGAACCTGAACGACCAGGAATTCATCAACAGTCACTACGTATTGTTCTGCACCAAGAACGGTGTCATCAAGAAGACAGTGCTGGAACAGTATTCGCGTCCGCGCCAGAATGGTGTGAATGCAATTACTATTCGTGAAGACGATAAGGTAATCGAAGTACGTATGACCAATGGAAACAATGAAATCGTGATTGCCAACCGCAACGGCCGTGCCATCCGTTTCCACGAAAGTGCAGTGCGTGTAATGGGCCGTACGGCAACCGGTGTACGTGGTATCACGCTGGACGAAGATGGCAGCGACGAGGTAATCGGTATGATTTGCATCAAAGACCCGCAGAAAGAAACCATCATGGTTGTTTCTGAAAACGGATACGGCAAGCGTTCCGATATCGAAGACTACCGTTGTACTAACCGTGGTGGTAAGGGTGTCAAGACACTGAATATCACAGAAAAGACAGGTAAACTGGTTGCCATCAAGTCTGTTACCGACGAGAACGACCTGATGATTATCAACAAATCAGGTATCACCATCCGTCTTAAGATGGTTGACGTTCGCGTGATGGGCCGTGCTACACAGGGTGTACGTCTGATTGACCTTGAAAAACGCAACGACCAGATTGGTTCAGTCTGCAAGGTAAATTCAGACCCTGAATCCACCGATTCGGATGTAGATACAGAAGGAGTTATTCCTCCGGGACCGGGCCTGTCGGCAGATGAGCCACTGACTGACGCAGACAACGGTGGAGAAGAGGCAGAAACCGTGGAACAGCCTGAAAACGATAAAATAGAGTTATAAATAATATAATTTGTATTACTTAAATTTACACAGTTATGAGAAAAGTTTTATTTACAGTGGCTTTACTGCTTTCTGCTTGCTACGCATCAGCTCAGGTAAGTGTGGTAAAAGAAGCCAAATCACAGAAAAGCGACCCGGCGAAGGCAGCAGCTACTATCGAGCCTGCTTTGACTAACGCTGAAACAGCAAACGATCCTAACACTTGGATGCTGGCAGGTGATTTCCAGAAAGCTATGTACGATGAAGAAAATATGAAGCTTTATTTGCCGGGTGGTGGCGCTTCTGCTGATACTGCTAAATTGTACAACAGCTTGGCTAAGCTTTACGAATACTATCTGAAAGCTGACGAACTGGAACAGGCTAAAGTAAAAAGCGGTGAGCTGAAAAAGCCAAAACTGAGAAAGAAAATGGTTAAGACTTTGGCAACATTGCGTCCTCAGTTGACTAACGGTGGTTCTGATGCTTTCAACGCAGGTAACTATGCTAACGCATTGAAATACTTCGGTTTGTATGTTGACGTTGCCAGTAACCCAATCTTCGAAGGAGAAGAAGCCGTTAAGAACGACACACTGACTCCGCTGATTGCTTGCTACGCTGCTTTGGCTGCAAACTCTTTGGAAGACAAAGATGCCGTAATGAAATATGCTGCTATCGGTAAAACTCACAAAGAAGAAGGTTACAGAGCTTTGATGTGCATCGCAGAAGTTGCAGGTAAGGGTGAAAACCCAGACTCAACTCAGTGGTTGGCTGCTATTCAGGAAGGTTGCGAAAGATTCCCTTCACAGGATTATTTCGTAGGTAACCTGATGGATTACTACATTCAGAAAGGTAAAGTAGCTGAAGCGCTGTCTACAATTGACGCTCTGCTGGCTAAAAACGAAACTGAATACTACCTGTATGTAAAAGGTGTACTGCAGTACGAAAACAAGGATTACGAAAACGCTATCGCAACTTTGGAAAAAGTAGTTGCTAAGGGTGGTAATCTGACTGCTGAAGCTTACTCTAAGATGGGTGACTGCTATTTCTTCCCAGCTCAGGAACTGGTAGAACAGAACGCAACTCTGGCTATGGAAGATCCTAAGTATGCAGAAAACGAAAACAAAATCAAGGACCTGTATACTAAAGCAGAACCTTACTACAACAAGGCTAAAGAAGTAGCTCCAGACAAAAAACAGCTGTGGGGTAACTATCTGCTAAACATTTACTGGAAATTGAACAAAGCTGATTACGAAAACCTGACTAAAGAACTGGGTATGTAATTGATGTTCGGATAAAACAAATAAAAAATCCGCAGGAACTTGTTTCTTGCGGATTTTTTTTGTGCTCTCGTTTCATGGTAACTGCGTTGACTGTTTACTTTATCATTGTTGAGAAAAACATTGGTTATTTTTAAGACAAAGGCAGATCATATCCAAGCCGCATGTTTATCAAAGTAATGATATGTTGTGAAACTAGCGGCGCAAATGGAGCAACGCTTGATTGCAGCAGTTTATTTTTCTCTTAGCAGTTTTACCAGATAATCAGAGCTTGGAGTATGATCAATGAGGCAACCAGAAATTTATTGAAAAGTGACAAAACAAGAAAAGTAATCAGCCAAAGAGGACGTATGAAAGGGAGGGATAATTCCCTAAAATCTAATTAAACATAATATTGATTATATGATTTATTTCCTTGCGTTATTTTAAGAGTATTTTTACGGGAATACAGAAAATCCAAAATCTGAAAACGCTATTTCAGTTTCGGATTTAATACTTTGTTTGAATAAACATATCTAATTACTGGCTACACACGCCGCTACATGTGTATTTAATCCGATTAGAAGCATTTTCCAACGCTCATCCTATAACATTCTTCTGCAACAAAGATAATACTTTGTTGAGCCGCAAATGACTTTAATGATGCTATTTGTTCCTTGATTCAATTACTGTTTCATCGGCTTCAAGTCTTTTTCCATAAGGGCTATTTATTACAATCGTATCATTGTTTATTTCATATTTTGATTTTCCCTCCAAAATATATAAAGTGTTTTGGTTTGGAAAAAACTGAATCATGACTTATAAAAGTTAGAGAAAAACTCTGCGTGCTGAAAGTTTTCCCGACTATCCTTTGCCCTATGTGCAGTTGTTCTTTTTCACAAGAACATAATACTATGATTATTAACGAGATAAATAGAGGCATTTTCCATGAAGAATTTTTCATAAGGTTTAATATATTGAGTTTTTATTATTAAAACAATTATTACAGTCGATGTTTTTTCTATATAACCCACCATCACATCAATCCCCCTACTCTGCGATGTTAAAATATTGAAATATAATTATTTTTCGATGCTTAATCTATCTTATTTTACGAATCTCGTATCTCTCAAAAGTATATCTGTACAGTAATGTAGCATTGTGCAAAAACAAAAAAGGGAATATCTGATCTGTTTGCCGGTATATTCCCTTTCTATCCTATCTATGATTCATGGACAGGCTATTTGATAATCAATATCGGTGTAGTTGCATGGAACAGCATTCGTCTGGCAATGCTTGGATTAAACAGCCGGGCAAATACATTCCGCTTGTAATTGGTAATACACAATACATCAATATTTTCTTTCTTCATATACTCATCCAGCTGTGTCAGCAGATGATCTCCGGGCACTACTTCGTAAGAAATTTCCAGCTGTGGATACTGTTTCTGGAAATATTCCTTGATGCCTGCCAGCTTGATTTCGCTCCAGGCTTTCTTTTCTTCGTGCGCACCCAGATGAATGAACGAAATGGCGAAATTATACGAGTTAAAGGTAGTAATCAGCGAATCGAAAGCTATCAGGTCGCGCTGGTCGAAGCTGGTTGCAAATGCCACACGCTTAATCTGTTTGAAGGATTTGAGCGGTGTATCCTCCGGAATGGCATATACAAACGAGCGACTGCGCTCGATAACCTCGGCTGTAACGCTTCCTATAAGGTCTAATTCCTTCTTTCCCTTGCCTCGGGTACCCATGACAATCAGGATGGGTTTATAGTCCCTAGAATAGCTTAAAATCTCTTCTTCGGGGATTCCGTCGCGCAGGATGCAGCTGAATTTCACATCGGGCAGTTCCCCTGCCGAAATTTTGCTCTTCAGTGTTTCTACAAACTTATTCAGCTCCTCGTTCACCGATTCAATCATGCTCTTGATGTTGACATGCTGCTCCATGGGGACATCCACTCCCACTCCGTCGTACTGGATGGCAGGCACGTAAATGGGACTGAAATAAGTGTGAAGCAGTACGACGTCGGTCTTCATCTGTGCGGCAAAGTCGAAACCAAACTCGCAGGCTTTCATCGAATATTCAGAGAAGTCAATGGGAATGAGCACTTTATGCATTTTTTTTGCTTCTTCTTCATCCTCCTGGTCTTCTACTACTTCTTCCAGCCACTTGGAGTTTTCCACAATTTTAAGGGCATGAGGCAAGTCGCTTTCCTTGATGCGCACACGTACTCCAGCCGAAATGACGGGCTGTATAAGGTTCACATTATGAATATAGGCCTCTATTCCTTCGCTTTCCAGTATACCTTTCAGAATTTCAGCCTTCGAATAGGTTAAAATAGCCAGTGTAACAAGTTTTTCTTCCATAATGATCGGTTTTTAGTGTGATATATATACAAAAAATCCCAGTCAGCTACCTTGCTAACCGGGATTCCTGTTAACTTATTCTCCTGCAACAGCTTTACTGTCGTTTTCTTTTAGAATTTCGAGTGCCTTGTCCAATACTGTTGTATCATCCAACATAACCAGACCGCCATCAGGACCCGGTTCGAGGTGAATACCTACGCTTTTACCGTCTTTAAAGTTTTGTCCACCAAAGAAATTACGTACGGTTTCCACACTCATATCTAGTTCATCTGCTATTCTGTGCATACTTCCACTGGGCAGTGCGTCTTTTATCTTGCGGAGTTCATTAAATGTGATTGTTCTGTTCATAGTGTTTTAAATTTTAAAGGTTGTACAAATTTATTATTGCTCTCAAATCACGATATAAACTTACAAAAAAAAATATACGGACACAACTTATTGGCCATTTTTTTTCATTCTCTCAAAAATAAAGATATTCGGCTACTAAAAATCCGCCTATCAGAATCACAAAGAATGTGGCCAGGAAGGTTGTCAGCAGCATGTCTACATCCGATATTACATAGCCGGCGCTGGTGTATTGGCTGGATATGTACTGGGGTTTCTTGAATACTTTTTTCTGAAGCAGGTAATAGCCGGCATAAATCAATACGGCGAAAAACATGCCCTCCAGGGCCCCGAAAAGAATATCGCCCGGATAGTGTACACCCAGATAAATGCGTGAATAAGAATTCAGGAATGCCCAAAAGAAAAGCGTCAGCGACAGCCGCCAGTTGCGTATAAGAAGCGAAACAAAAGCTGCAATGGCAAAGGTGTTGGCCGCATGACTGGATACAAAGCCGTAACGCCCTCCACGATAGCCGTTTACAATCTCTACCAGATACATGAGCTGGGGATCTTGTGCCGGTCTGAAGCGCATGAAATAGGGCTTGCAGAAGGAAGAAGCAAACTGGTCGGCAGCGGTAATGACAAGTCCTACCATCAGCACCAGCGTGATAGCCTCCCACGGCTTGTTGTTTTTAAAAAGGACATACAGCAGCATAGCAGCTACGGGAATCCATATCACCGTGCTGGTACAGACCCACATGAATCCGTCCCAGAATAGTGTATGACCGTCATTCAATCGTAATAACAGGTCCTGATCTGCTGATATAAGTTGCTGTATGTCCATCCGTTTCTATTTCTGTTTATTAGATATTTTCAATTGCGTCGGTCGAAATCCATCCTTTGTTTCCATCTTCCAGGCGGATTTCCTTCCATTCTTTCATACTGTCGTCTTCTACAAATACTTTGGTGCCTTCATGCAGCACGAACAGGTCTGTCCCGCTTTCACTTGGCGTACTCTTGACAGTTACCGAAGGGGCCATCACGATAGCGCCATTACGGTTGATGAGCTTCTCGCGCTGTGTAGATGCAAAGCTGTTGACGATTAGTGTAACCAACAGCAATACGACTGCTGCGATGAAGCCAATTTTACGCACCAGCATCTGCTTGCCCAGGAAATAGAGTCCGAGGCAAATCAAAAGAAGAACAAAAGAAGAAATAGCTACCGAGCTCCACTGTTTTTCGCTCATTGTTTCGGCAACCGAACGGTACCAGGTCACGAAAAAGACTTCGCTGGCCGGTGTAATCTGGTCGACCGATTTACTGCGGGCTACTTCAAGATTGTAGCGGGTGTCTGCGTCACCCGGGTTGAGAAGCAATGCGCGTTCGTAGTTCAATACGGCCTTTGCGGTATTCTTATCCTTGAAATATGCATTTCCCAAATTGTAATACACATCGGCCGATTCTCCCTGTTCCGAAAGAAGTGCTTCATAAAGCTGGATGGCTTCCGGAAACTTATTCTGTTCGTAAGCCTGGTCCGCTTCTTCTTTGGTTACGGCTCCGACCGTCTGAACCAGCATAGCAAAAACACATAGCAGGAAATATATTTTTTTCATATTATGCGCTCCTATTTTTAATGTTTGATACTATTTTCCATTTTGCTGATAATCTCTATGGATGCGGTATATACTTTATCCATAGCCTCATTCTCGTCACCCGGTGCATAACGGGCAAACTCGCAGTCATTCAAAACGTTGATAAAGGCTTTCACCAGTTCTTCGTTGACACCGTAACGAGAGAGTTCCTGCTCTATGTTGTCTTTAGAAAGCTGTGATACCGGAATGCTCAGCTTGTCGCTGATGTAACCCCACAAAGCTTTCAGTACTTCGTCGTAGAACTCGTTTTTCTTGTTCTCTGACAACAGTTTACCTGCCAGTTTCATACGTTTTACGGCTACTTTATTCGCCTTTTTCGTCTTCATCTTGGCAGTGTTGGCATTGTCCATAGCCTGTTTGCGATACATCAGGATTACACCGACAAAGAGTACAAACGGGATGATGTACCACATCCAGTATGCTGTAGTACCATAGAAATAATCTCCACGCTGTGCAAACTGGGTAGCGCCACGCTTGATGTAACGAACGTCGTTGCCCAGCATCTTCACGCTTTCCTTGTTAGTGAAGTCTGCAATTACCTGGTCGGCATTGCCCTGACCTTTTTCTACGTTGATAACGTATTCTTCAGATTTCAGGGTCTTGTAGGTCTTTGTCTTCAGGTCGAAGTATGTAAACGAAACGGCCGGAATGGTAAACTTGCCTGCATGGCGCGGAATAGCCAAGTATTCGTAAGTCTTCGAACCGCTCACCCCTTCTCGGGTCAGGTTGAACTGATTATCAATTTTCGGGTCGTAGACTTCAAAATCCTGCGGGAATTTAACTTCCGGAGTGCCAATCAGCTTCATGTTACCTGTACCGGTAACTGTCAGTTTGATAGTAACGGCATCGTTTGTCTTGACAGACTTGGAATTGATGCTCGAAGCCATTGTAAAGGTTCCTACCGCACCCGAGAAATCTGCCGGTTTTGAAGGCAATGCAGCTACGTTGATTTTCAGTTTCGGAGTTACTATTTTCTTTTTAATCTCTACGTAGTTGGTACCTCCGTTGAAAAAAGCATCAAACGGGTCTCCATTGTTGATACGTTGAGCTACAACACCATCGAATGTGATGGAAGGAATTTCCATTGTTCCGCTTTGCTGTGGGAACAATACATACTGTCGCCATACGGTTGTATTATAATTGCGGCCGTTGTAGTGCTCCAGACTGAAAGTCTTTTGCACCGGGAGTTCAACCTCCTGTGTGTGGAATCCTTTCAAGTCGGGCATATCACCGTACAATTGACGCAAGTCTACTACCGTATATACTTTGTAGGTCAGAAGAATAGCTTCCTGCTCGTATACCTTTGTCTTGCTGGCAGAAGCCGTAATAAACAAGTCTTTATCTGTAATTTTACTTCCCACAGCCTGACTCCGTGAAGAGGATGCAGAACCACCCTGTGCACTGCTGGCCGATGCATCATCTGCCGGTAATACTTTAATTTGCAGTGAATTGGAGATTTTGGTTTCACCATCGGCTACAATGCTGGCTGCCGGAATATTATACGTTCCTTCCTTTCCTGCCATCAATATATAGGTATAAGTGATGGAACTGGAAGAAGAAACTTTACCGTTGATAATCTGTGTACTGTTCTGAGAGGAACGGCTTGGTCCCATCAAAACTTCAAATCCCTTTATAGAAGGGGCACGGAAGTCTTTTACCTTCTGGGTATTTACGGTAAAAGTCAACCGGAACTGATCACCACTGACCACGACATCGGGAGCTGCGGCAACGAAATTTACTTCGTTACCGGCTACCGACTGTAACCCGGCCAATAGTAAAAACATAAAGAAAACTATTTTTCTCATTTTATTTTTTATTTACTATATTCTCTCAACACATTTCAATGCGCTTTTTACCAGTCTTTTTCCAGTTTTTTGCCGCTTACCTGAATCTGCTTCTTCACTTTATCCTGCACATTCTTTTCATCCTGCATGACAGCATTGAGCAACTGCTCGGCATTTTCCTTAGACATTTCGTTTTTGTTCTGCTGCTGGTTTTGCTGTGGTTGCTTCTTCTGGTCTTCATTCTGGTCCTTATTCTGGTCTTTCTGGTCGTCTTGCTTCTGATCCTGTTTCTGCTCTTGCTGCTTGTCCTGATTTTGCTGTTGCTGCTGATCTTTCAGCATTTTCTGAGCCAGAGCCAGGTTATAGCGTGTCTCTTCGTCATGCGGATTATTGCGCAACGACTGCTTATAAGCTTCGATACACTGTGGATATTGCTTGGACGATTGCAGAATCACTCCCATATTATGATAGGCGCGTGCCAGTTTGCCTTTGTCCTTTTCGATACGTGTCACCGCGTCAAACTGTTCCATGGCTTCCTTTGCCTTGTTTTGCATCAGGAGGGCATTTCCCAAGTTGTACATGGCATCAGTCGATTTAGGGTTCAGTTCCAACGCCTTACGGTAGTCCACCTCTGCCTTCACAAACAGGCTGTCATTATAAAGTTTGTTGCCGCTGCGCATATAGTCGCGTTCGGACTTTTGCCCGAATACGACTGTCGTGCAACACAACAGTACCATCGTTAAAAGTATATTCTGGATTTTCATAGCTTGCTACTCCTTAAATAGTTTGACATTCTTGAACAGCGGATTCTTGCGTTCCAGCAACAGAAGATCTGCTACCAGCAGCAACAGTACAATCCAAGCCAAAACTTGGAACTGCTCGTCAAATTCGGTGAAAACTTTCGTTTCTACATCAGCTTTCGCCAGCTTGTTGATTTCCGCATTCAAGGCTTTTTCGGCATTGTTTGTATTGTCAACGCGGATATACATACCATTGCCGGCCTGCGCAATTTCCTGACACATCTGCTCATTCAAACGGGTAACTACTACATTTCCATCCTTGTCACGGCGGAAATCATTGCTGCCCGGAGTTGTCGGGATAGGCGACCCGTCGGGCGAACCAATTCCCAAGACAAATACGCGCACACCTTTCTTGGCCGCTTCCTTTGCTGCTTCTACGGCTCCACCCTCGTGGTTTTCACCGTCAGTAATAAGCACAATGGCGCGCCCTACCTCTTCCTGTGGGGTAAAGCTTTTCATTGCCAAATCGATGGCACCTCGAATGTCTGTACCCTGTGTTGAAATAAGTGATGGCGAAATACTGCTCAGAAACATCTTAGCAGAAATATAGTCGCTTGTAATAGGCAACTGGGTGAAAGCTTCTCCGGCAAAGACAATCATTGCTACCTTGTCGTTGTTAAAAGTCTCCACCATCCTGGAAATCAGTCGTTTCGATTTTTCCAAACGACTGGGAGTAACATCTTCTGCCAGCATGGAGTTCGAAATATCGAGTGCTACTACAGTCTCAATGCCCTGTCTTTTCACCGTTTCCATCTTTGAGCCAAACTGTGGACGGGCCAGCATGAAAATAGCTACCGCCAGTGCCGACCACACCAGCCAGAATTTTACATCCGGACGGTACTTAGATACAGTAGGCATCAGATGAGCCAGCAATTCCGGGTCGCCATATTGACGGATTCTTTTTCTCCTTCTGTAATTTGCATAGAGATAGAATGCGGCCAGAAATGGCAGCACTATCAGCAGATATAAATAAATAGGATCTCCAAATCGAAACATAGCATTCTTTTTTTATGGAATTTTCTTTAATACAGTATTACGCAGCAGCACTTCCAGCAAGATGCAGAGAATTGCCACGAGTGCGTAAATCTGATATTCTTCCTCACGTTTACTAAACTCCTTGACGTTCAGTTTGGTCTTCTCCAGCTTATCGATTTCCTGATATACTTCTTTCAGTTTCGTGTTGCTGGTAGCACGGAAATAGTTGGCATCGGTAGTGCCTGCTATCTGCGTAAGTGTCTGTTCGTCAATCTCTACCGGCACATTTACATACTGTACTCCGGCATATGTCGGCATCGGATAAGGAGCAGTACCGTTTGTACCCACACCGATGGTATATACACGTATTCCAAACTGTTTGGCTATCTCGGCAGCTGTAAGCGGTGAAATATCACCCCGGTTGTTGCTACCATCGGTAAGCAAGATAATCACCTTCGACTTCGCCTTGCTGTCTTTCAGACGACTGATGGCATTGGCAATACCCATACCGATAGCTGTACCGTCCTCTATCAGTCCACGCTGTGCTATGTCGCATTTGATACTTTGAAACAGGTTCAGCAACACGCCATGATCGACTGTCAGCGGACACTGTGTAAACGCTTCACCGGCAAAAATCGTAAGACCGATATTGTCATTCGGTCTGCCGTTGATAAACTCTGCAGCAACCTGCTTGGCAGCTTCCAGACGATTCGGCTTCAAGTCTTCGGCCAACATACTGGTAGAAACGTCCACAGCCAGCATGATGTCAATACCCTCTATCTCTGTATTCTGCCAATTATCCGTAGTTTGTGGACGGGCCAGCACCAGAATAATCATGACGAAAGCCAGTATACGTAGAACAAACGGTGCATGAAGCAGATAAATTTTCCAGCTTTTAGGTGCCTGCATATACATGCGGGTCGTAGAAACCTGCATGGTAGGCTCTGTCTTTTTGCGTTTCAATACATACCAAGCAATGTACGGCAGCAGCAAAAGCAGCAAGAACAGATATTCTATATTTGCAAAAATCATAATTTCACTCTCCTTTTAAAGTTAGAAACAAAGAGCAATAATCTGCCTGATAACCATGTAAATAGCACCCAATCCGATTACACCAGTAAGACCGATACAGCACATCAGCGCAATACGTCCCTGTTTAGAGCGCTTCTCTTCCACTCTGATTTCTGTTGGTTCCTGTTTGGCATTAGAATCAGGTTCTATCTTCGTATGATTAATGAACTCAATGGCATTCAGCAAGTTCATGTCATTCTCATTCATAAGCGGAGCATGTTTGGCAAACTTCACCAAGTCGGCAGTCTCAAACAACAGGCGCATTTCATCTATCGATGCCTTGTCCTGTTCCTGCGTCAGGCGTTCAATGATTTCACCTGAAGTCATTTCCATGGCATTGAAGCCGAAGCGTTCCTTAATATAAGTACGAACGACATCGGTCAATTCTGTATAATAAACTTTAGGGTCCCCCTTCTGCCAACTCTTTTCTGCTTTAATTTCATCCATCTTCTTCATGGCAGCCAGATGAGGAGGCAGTTTCGGTTCAACCTTGATAATCTTGATTATAGGCTTGTTGTCCTTGTAGCGGATAACCAGGAACACACAAGCAGCTGCCATAGCCAGGAACAGCAATCCGAACCATACAATAGGTGCAATATCTTCCCATTTCAGCGGAACTTCCTGAATCGATTTCGGTCCGAAGAACTGGTCCGGATGCAATGTATCAACCGGCACTGAGTACACTTTGAGGGCCAGTGACTTAGAAAGATAAGGTTCGTTGTTGACTTTCACCTCGAACGGAGGCAAATAATAAAGGGCAGAGTCGAACGAGGTCACCGTATACTCCTGTGTTATCAGCATACGTTTACGGTCGTTCAGGTACTGTGTATCGGCCTTTGCCACATCCACAATTTCCACACCCCTTATAATTGTATCTTGAAACAGTGGCATCTGCAATTTCTTGTCGGCATCCAGGCTCACCTGCAGACGTATTTTTGTCTGTTCACCGATAAGTAACTGAAGCGAGTCAATGCTGGCATCTACAGAAACCTGCGCCTGCGTCGGCAATGCAGCAGCCAATGCAAGCGTCAGTACTGCACACGCCTTTCTACACCAAGCAGCACCACTTTCTATAAAGTCGTATTTCATAATTCTCCTAGTTTCTTTTCGCAAATAAGTTAAGCAAAGCCTTCACGTAATCCTGGTCTGTACGGATAGTTACCGAGTCCACATTACTTTTTGTAAAGGTATCATTCAGTGCCTGTTGTTTCTGCTTCCACCATTCATGGTGAGCATTGCGGAGTGCCTTCGACGAAGTGTCAATCCACTGTTCGTACCCCGTTTCCGCATCACGCACTTTCATCAGTCCCACATCAGGAAGTTCTTCCAGACGGCGGTCGTATACCTGAATTGCTACCACATCATGCTTCCGGTTGGCTACGGTAAGTGCATTTCTGAAGTCGCGTTCATCGATGAAATCGCTCAGCATAAATGCCGTACAACGCTTCTTAATCACATTGGTAAGGTATTCTATCGCACTGCTGATGTCCGTACGCTTACTTTCAGGCTTGAAATCCAGCAACTCGCGGATAATATAAAGAATATGTTTACGACCTTTTTTAGGAGGAATAAATTTCTCGATACGGTCCGAGAAGAAAATCACCCCGATTTTATCGTTGTTCTGAATAGCCGAAAAAGCCAGCGTAGCCGCAATTTCGGTCACCATATCTTTCTTGAGCTGCTGCGCCGTACCGAAGTCCAGACTGTTTGATACGTCCACCAACAGCATGACAGTCAGTTCACGTTCTTCTTCAAATACCTTTACGAATGGTTTGTCAAAGCGGGCAGTTACATTCCAGTCAATGTCTCGCACATCATCGCCATACTGATATTCACGCACTTCCGAAAAAGCCATACCTCTACCCTTAAAGGCAGAGTGATACTGTCCGGCAAAGATATTGCTGGACAATCCACGTGTTTTTATTTCTATCTGGCGAACCCGTTTCAATAGTTCACTTGTTTCCATTCTGTTTTATTTTGCAGATGTGTTCCTCTGTCCGAGAAAACACACCTATGATGTTTAACCACCTTACCCGGACCATGCAAAAACATGTCCGGGCAACGTGTATTTATCTTCCTTTTTCCTGAAGAGATTACCCTAAAGAAGTACAGACTTCTTTTATATCCCAATCTGTATCAAGGCCTTAATTAGGGCACTTCAACTTTATTCAGAATCCTGCTGACAATTTCGTCCGAAGTTACATTGGTAGCTTCAGCTTCGTATGTCAGTCCGATACGGTGACGCAATACATCGTGAGCCACAGCACGTACATCTTCCGGAATCACATAACCACGGCGTTTGATGAATGCATAACTGCGTGCAGCCAGTGCCAGATTGATAGACGCACGTGGCGAACCACCAAAACCAATCAGACCCTTCAATTCTTTCAAATCGTATTTTTCCGGATAACGGGTAGCAAACACAATGTCAGCAATATACTGTTCAATCTTTTCGTCCAAATATACCTGACGCACCACTTTGCGTGCCTCCATAATATCTTCAGCTTTCAGAATCGGATTTACTTTTACAAATTCTCCTGTGATATTCTGGCGGATGATTTTCTTTTCTTCTTCCAGCTTCGGATAATCGATAATCACCTTCAGCATGAAACGGTCAACCTGTGCTTCAGGCAGCGGATAAGTACCTTCCTGTTCAATCGGGTTCTGTGTAGCCATTACCAGGAAAGGTTCCGGCAGGCGGAATGTTTCCTTGCCCAGTGTCACCTGACGTTCCTGCATGGCTTCCAGCAAAGCACTCTGTACTTTAGCCGGAGCACGGTTAATTTCATCGGCCAATACAAAGTTAGCAAAAACAGGTCCTTTGTTAACCACAAAGCGCTCCTCTTTCTGGCTGTAAATCATGGTACCGATTACGTCGGCCGGCAACAAGTCTGGCGTAAACTGTACACGGCTGTATTTTGCGTCAATCAGCGATGCCAATGTCTTGATGGCCAATGTTTTGGCAAGACCCGGCACACCTTCCAAAAGAATGTGTCCATCGGACAACAAACTGATTAAAAGGGATTCTATAAGATGTTTCTGGCCGACGATAACCTGATCCATACCAGCCATTAAGTTGGTAACAAATGCACTTTGTCTTTCAATGCGTTCGTTTAATTCTCGAATGTCAATAGCTTCTGCCATAGTTTCATTATTTTGTTGTTTTCCTTAATATTCAATCAAAAAGTTCTTTTTGGCTTTTTCACGCAGCCAAAATTACATTTTATATAAAAATGGGGCAATTAATTTATATTAAAATAAGCCCCTGCTGCCAACCGGATTAAAACTTTTTGCCATAAATAGTATTAAATCATGCGGTACGCACACCCCATTCCTTAATTCTTACGTGGTTTCAATTCTGGTATTTTCACCACGGTACCTACAGGTACGTTATTCGCATTTTTTATATTCTCCCGGTTATATCTGGCTATATACGGCCACAGTTTCTTGTTACCGTAAAAACGGGCAGCCAGTTTCACCATACTCTCACCCGGTTGTATGGTATGACTAGCTTTCGTTCCGATAATCGTATATTCTACGGTATCTGCCAGTGTTTCCACTTTCGTCGTAGCAGTACCGCCTTGTTTATTTTCCTCAGCAGCCGACGTTTTTTCTGGAGCAGCAGGCTTTATACCCGTTGTTTCAGACTCTGTTTTTTTCTTATTCTCGATACGGGGAGTTTGTTGGATAGGCGCTTCTTGCTGTTTTACAGGAATATTTACCGTATCAGCTTCTTTTGCAGTTACAAGCATAGTATCTGCAGCAGGTTGTTGAAAACCAGCAGCAGGCTTCTCACCGGAAGAATGCTGTCCAAGCATTTCCTCCTGCTCCATAATTTTCCGGTAAATATTTTCGGGAATATATCTGCGTCCCGACATCAGTATCCAACAAGCCGTTCCTCCTACCAATACTCCGATTAGCAAAATAGCTGCTATCATACACCACGGATAGCAGAAAGGACGTTTCTGCTCCTGCGGCACTTCTGTATGATTCAGAACAGTCGTTTCCACCGGTTTTTCTACTGATGGCTCTGCATTCTCAGATTCATCAGCAGTAACGGTATTCGTTTCTTCGTCAGCTGCTTCTGGCGTATTTATCGGTTCCATAACTTCAGGTCCAACTTCAGCAGTTTCCTGAGGTTCTGCCGGTTCCGGAGATAAAGTCTCTGTCTGTTCCAAAGATTCTGCAGTTTCTACAGGTTCAGCAGGCTTTTTTGCCTCTGTATCTTCAGATTCAACAGAAACAACGGATTCGGCAGCTTCCGTAACAGGTCCTGCATCTACAGACGCTAGAGGTACAGCCCGTTCTTCCGTCAGCAAAACAACGGGAGCAGCAGATTCCTCTTCTTCTATTATCGTTTTTTCAGATTCTGCTGGTTCATCCTGTTCCGATTGTTCTTCTTCTCCAGCACTCGCCTGCCCTGTCGCTTCCTCCATTTCGATATCCTCTCCTGCCAATTCCGATTCGTCTGCATCCTCCGTATCCGCTTCTTCAGGCTGCAATCCAGCCTCCATCGCCTCCATGGTTGTTCCCTCGTTCAGAATAACTGGTTCGAAGTGCGAGAACGGACGGTTTATCAGATTTTTCATGGCAGCGTCGGGAGTAAAAGAAACCTTCGTATAACCCTGAATCTCAATACGTTTACCCGTATTTACATCAATACTTTCGCGACTGTCCACTTCCGTCAGTTTAAACGCTCCAAGTCCTTTAATTTTTACATATTTGTCCGCAGCCAAGCCATCCTCTATCAATGTAAAAAACATCTTGATAAAAGATTCCGCATCCGCGCCCTCCAGCTGATGGCGTTTTGCCAATTCAACGGCCAGATCTTGAAGTGTTACCTTGTCGTTCATCCAACAAAAACTGCTTATTTAAATTTTTCCTTTAATGTAGTATTAGGTTTGAAAGCCAATACCAGTTTGGGCGGTATCAGCCACCGCTGTTTCGTCAGCGGATTTACAGAAACGCGCTCCTGCTTCTTTTTCACCTCGAAAGTACCGAAACCGGGCACCGTCACCTGATTGCCTTCTTGCAGCTTTTCGCTCATCAGTTCAACAACCGATGCCGCCATCTTAGCGGCATCCTTGTTGGTATATCCCATGCGTCGAGAAAGTTCTGCAATAAACTCTTTATTATTCATAGCTGTTGCGCATTAAATGATCTCTGCGTACAAGTCAAAGTCGTCAGCGTCAGTCACCCGCACCTGATAGAACCGGCCTGTATACAAGCGCTTGCCCGTGTCGGCAATCAGCACTTCAGGGTCTACTTCCGGCGAGTCAAACTGCGTACGTCCCACATAATAGTCACCTTCCTTGCGGTCGATGATGACCTTGAATTCCTTGCCGATTTTTGCACTACTCAGCTCGGCTGATATTTCCTGCTGCAATGCCATCAGCTCATCCAGACGCTGCTGCTTCACTTCCTGCGGAATCTCATCTTTATATTGCTTGGCAGCATAAGTCCCTTCCTCTTCCGAGTAAGCAAAAGCCCCCATTCTATCGAAGCGTACTTCCTTGACAAAAGCTTTTAGCTCCTCAAAATCAGCTTCCGCTTCTCCCGGATGTCCCACCATCAGCGTCGTACGCAGATGAATACCCGGCACCTCCTTGCGGAACTGTCCAATCAGGTCATACGTCTGCTGCTTGGCTACATGGCGGCGCATATGGGTAAGCATATTGTCGCTGATATGCTGCAGCGCGATATCCATATACTTGCACACGTTATCGTTTTCGCGCATCACACGGAACAAGTCTGTAGGAAAATGAGCCGGATAAGCGTAATGCAGACGTATCCACTCTACACCAGGAATTTTTGCCATCCGGTCTATCAGTTCCGGCAGCATCTGTTTCTTATAAAGGTCTACACCGTAGTATGTAAGCTCCTGCGCAATAACCTGAAACTCCTTTACACCTTCCGAGACCAACAGTCGTACCTCGTCCAAGATTTCTTCCATCGGACGGGACTGATGCGGACCTGTAATGATAGGAATGGCACAATAAGAACACTTGCGGTCGCATCCCTCGGAAATTTTCAGATAAGCATAATGTTTCGGAGTTGTCAACGTACGTTCGATAGCCATTTCCGGATGATAAGCCTTACCCAAATCAGTAAGCACCTCGTTCCAGTTAAATTTGCCATAGAACTTGTCTACCTGTGGAATCTCCACTTTAAGTTCCTCCAGATAACGTTCAGACAGACAACCCATTACATACAACTTCTTCAGCGAGCCCTCTTCCTTTGCCTGGCACAATTCCAGAATCATATTAATCGATTCCTCCTTGGCATCACCGATGAAACCACATGTATTGACGATAGCAATCTCCCCTTTCGGGTTCTCGCTGTCGTGTGTAACTTTATAGCCGTTCGCTTCCAGCTGTTTGATTAACTTTTCAGAATCCACCAGATTCTTCGAACAGCCCAGCGTAATAATATCTACTGTATTTTTTCTCATTTAGTACTGTTTCCAAATAATGAATCGACAAACTCACGTTTGCGGAATACCTGTAAATCTTCCATTCCTTCGCCCAGACCGATGTATTTTACCGGAATCTTGAATTGATCTGAGATACCTATTACCACACCACCTTTGGCTGTACCGTCCAGTTTAGTGATAGCCATAGCATTCACTTCTGTAGCCAGTGTAAACTGTTTAGCCTGTTCGAAAGCATTCTGTCCGGTAGAGCCATCCAGCACCAACAGTACTTCGTGCGGAGCATCGGGTACTACCTTGCGCATCACATTCTTGATTTTAGTCAGCTCATTCATCAAGCCAACCTTATTATGCAGACGTCCGGCTGTATCAATAATCACCACGTCAGCTCCATTGGCAACAGCCGAGCTCAATGTATCGTAAGCCACAGAAGCCGGGTCAGAACCCATTTTCTGCTTGATGACAGGCACACCTACACGTTCACCCCAAATCACCAGCTGTTCTACGGCAGCGGCACGGAACGTATCGGCTGCACCCAGGTAGACCGATTTGCCGGCTTTCTTGAACTGATAAGCCAACTTACCAATAGTAGTCGTTTTGCCCACGCCATTAACGCCTACAACCATCATCACATACGGTTTTTTGTCAGCCGGAATGTCAAAATCCTCCGTATCCACCGTATTGTTCTCAGTCAGCAACGCAGCAATTTCATCACGCAAAATCGAGTTGAGCTCCTCGGTGGTTACATATTTGTCTTTAGCCACCCTCTTCTCTATGCGGGAAATAATATTAAGTGTTGTTTCCACACCCACATCCGAAGTAATCAAAACCTCTTCCAAGTTATCCAACACCTCATCGTCCACCTTGGATTTACCAGCTACAGCTCGAGCGATTTTACTAAAAACGCTCTCTTTTGTTTTAGACAATCCTTTGTCCAAGGTTTCCTTTTTTTCCTTCGAGAAAAAACTAAAAAATCCCATATGTTTGCAATTTATCTATTATTCTACAAAGATATAACTATTCTTTATATGCACAAAAAAAAGTTTCCCCCATCTACCCGATGAAGGAAACTTTTATTAAAATATTTATTTACTTACTGTAAATTATTTCTTGAAGAAGTCCTGAACTTTTTCGTTAGGAACCATCTGTTCGTCAAATACGTAAGCACCAGTTTTAGGTGATTTCACCATTTTGATAACCTTAGTATAAGAACGTCCTTCTTTACCTGTC
>UncleJesse_p2__coassemble_636_pt1 | contig 32189 bp, 26 predicted proteins | sample UncleJesse_p2__metabat2_low_PE_025 | metagenome-assembled genome bin UncleJesse_p2 | reverse complement strand
ATGTGCTGCAGCTTGGTTACCATCACAAGTGATGAATTTTTTTTGTTTAGTCATAAAAATTACTAATTATTAGGTAATTAAAATCTTTAATAGTGTTCTTAATACAAAAAACCGAACATCCATAGCGGTATTTGGTTGCCGTGCCCCAATTCTGACTTGTGAAGTGCATAGTATACGTTCGGGCTGTTCTTGAATTTGCAGCCCTCGGGACAAATGCGGAAATGGAGCTCGCTGTCTACCCGGAATGAAGTTCCTTTTTCTCCCTTACTAATCTTATGGTCCTTCCATAAGGAGTTGACGAAGAAGGTTTCCAATACATCCTGCTCTTCAACTTTCACGGGATAAATGCTGTACATCAGATTGGTGTTATGCAGCATAATCTTCGATGGTTTCTTGGGAAATTGCTCTCCATCGGGATAAACCATGTTGATGAGACGTGCATCGGCCAAATATTTGATGTAGTTCATTACCGTAGCACGAGATGTCTGGATGTCTGCCGCTAACTGACTTACGTTGGGGGCTACAGGTCCGTCTACTGCCAACAAATATAGTAATTTTTTTATCTTGGAGAGATATTTCAGCTCTATTTGTTTGATTAAAAGAATATCTACTTCTATCATCATGTTCATGGTTTTGAGCAAGTTTTCAGAAAAATTGCGTTTTTCCAGAAAAAATGGGTAAAATCCATGATGGATGTAGTCTTGCAGATAGTGTACGGGGTTGATGTGTGGAAGAATGGTTTTAGCCAGATGCTCGTGGCCGTTGAGGATTTCTTCCAGTGAGAATGGTTGGAAATTATTGCCGGTTTGCAGATTCAGGAATTCGCGGAAAGAAAAACCGCGCAGGTTGTACGACTTTACAATGCCGTTCAGTTCCGGATTTTCGTCTTTAAGACGCATTACCGATGAACCCGTAAACACAATTTTCAGTTGTGGATACCATTCGTAGCAGGTGCGCAATTCGTGACTCCAATCGGGGTGCTTGAAAACCTGGTCGATAAGCAGTACTTTACCTCCCCGTTTTACAAATTCACCTGCAAACTCTACGATGCTATGTGCCGAAAAATAGAAGTTGTTCATATTGATGAACAGGCACGAGCGGTCGAAACCAAATTTTTCTTTGGCATATTGTAACAGGAAGGTGGTTTTTCCTACCCCACGGGTACCTTTAATTCCGATGAGGCGATGACTCCAATCTATTTCATCCATCAGAGCGCGCCGAACAGGAGCATTGGTGTGCTCTACTAAGTAGTTATGAGTTCTGTAAAACGTTTCCATGTTGCAAGTTTATCCTTGCAAATGTAGTAATTGTTTCTTAAAATGCAAACTGGAGTTGGCAAAATATTCCTTTTAACTTGCTATCTTTGTGTTATTGTTCTTGTTATCTTGATTTTATGTGTTTAGAAATATTTTATTTTAATCCCGAACAGGATATGGCTTTGGCCAACAATACACCTTATTATAAGATGCCTGCCGAAATAGGCCGGATGGCAGATGACCTTGCTGTTTTGCCGGCTTGGTTTGCCGCTTCTCTTTCCGGTAGGGAGGAGGTTGCCGAGCAGGGGGGGGCGCAGTTTTTTCCTTCGGTGGGTATGGCATGGCAGCGTATGGGAACTGATGCTTTGCTTACGGTTAAGGTGGCTGCTATAGATGATGTGGAGATACTCCGCAAGCAGTCGCAGGTCGGACTGGCCTTGCCTAATGTGAACTGGACTGATGAATGGTCGAAAGGAAATTATCATCCCTGGGGATGGAACAAAGCTTTGGTTCATTGTTTGCTGGAATCTGGCATTGCTGTCGAATCTCTTCCGACGGAGGAGCAGCTGGCCTGTTATCGGGTGCTGGCAGGACGCCAACAATGTGTGGAGGTGTTACACGCTTTTGCGGGTAAGCATGGTATTTGTGGAGAAGCTAAAGTCTGTCGTTCCTTCGAAGAGGTGAAACAGGGATTATTGCATCAGACGGGTCAGTCTATCCTGAAAGCACCCTGGTCTGGAAGTGGGAGAGGTTTAGTTCGTTTGTCTTGGGATACGCTGACTGATTCTGTAGCCGGATGGGTTGCCCGCATTCTGCGTACACAGGGGTATCTGATGCTGGAATCCCTTTACGAAAAAGTTTGTGATTTTGCCATGGAATTTCTGGCTATGGGGAATGGTGAAGTAGGTTTTGCCGGTTATTCATTTTTTGATACCGATACGCATGGAAACTACAAGGCAAATTGGCTCGCGACCAATGAGGCTATCGAACAGCGTTTATGTGCGTGGGTAACTGCTGATGTCTTGCAGGAAGTCCGAGACACACTGGTTGCGGTATTGTCTGGTCTGCTCGGGACATCCTATTCTGGCTATCTGGGAGTGGATATGATGGTTTGCCGTATGGAGGATGGTTATCGGGTTCATCCTTGTGTGGAAATCAATCTGCGTATGAATATGGGAGTTGTTTCCCGTCTGATTACTGATACTTATCTGGCATCGTCGGTGCAGGGATGGTATGTTGTTGAGCATTATGCAGCAGATGGGGAAGCTTTAGAGGCACATAAACAGCTTTCTGTAGCGCATCCGGTCCGTCTTACAGCGGATGGAAGATTGCAAAGCGGATATTTCTCACTGACACCGGTAAAATTCGGTACGCGTTATCAGGTTTATTTGCAGGTGGATGAGCAATAATAATGAGCATATGCAGGAAAATAAAATATCCCAGTTTCCTTTTGAAGAATGGAGGAAACCGGGATATTTTTTATATACTATATAGCCTTGTGCTATGATTAGAAGAACAGATATCTGCTGTCTTTAACTTCTGCTTTCTGATACAAGTCGCCGATGAACTGACGGATTGCGATGTTTGCAGCCATGTTAGCCAGTGTGGCTTCTTCTGCTTTAGCATCGAATTCTTCAGAGCTCTTTTCTTTGTTGTAAACCTGAATCATGTAAACACCTCTTGTACCTTTGATAGGGGCAGACAACTGGTTGGCAGCAGTCTTGCTTGCATAAGCACCGATTACTGGTTCGCTTGCGCTGGTTACAGCGATGAATGCAGGAGCAGCAAATGTTACGTGTTTTACAGAGTCGCTTACTGCGTTAGTCAAAGCCTTAGCCTGATCGAATGAAGTAGCCGAAGCCATGCTTGCCATAATCTTTTCAGCTTTCTTGTTACGGATAAGTTCTGCTTTCAGCTGATCTGCAACCAAGTTGATGCTACGGTATCCTTCTGGGTGGATAGCTTCCAGACCTACAACCATCAGGTGATCGTTTTCACCACATTCGTACAGCGGTGAAACTTCGCCTTCTTTTGCGCTGAATACCCACTTCAATGCTTCGCGAGTAGCTTTGACACCACCTACATAATGAGAAGCGCTGCTGAAGTCTTCGTTAGACATGATACGGTAGCCGTTTTCTTCAGCATTTTTTTCCATATCTGCTAATGTAGTATTCTGAGCTACGAACTGGCTGAATTTGTTGTATGCATCGTTGTAAGTTTCTTTGCTGAACTCAACTGGGCATTTAACAACAGCAACTTTATATTTAGGTTTCATAGCTTTCTTGTCCATAACCTGCAGAATTACATTAGCCTGACCAATTTCGAGGTTAGCCAGTTCTTTAGCAGGTTGGTTAATTAGCGTATTTACGAACTTAGCGTTTTCAGCATCCAGAGCAGCATTTTCCCAGCTACGAGCATCTATCCAAGTAGCTTCGCCGGTCTGTCCGTATTTCTTAGCCAGTTCGGCAAAGTCGGCACCACCTTTCAATGCAGTGTAGATGCTGTCTGCCAAAGTTTTTGTTGCATCAATAGTGTTTGCATAAACCTGAATCTGACGGAATTGGATTGAGTCTGGAGCAGATTCTTTAGCAATAATCTTAAATGCGTTGAATGAGTCATCGCTCTGGTTGTAATAAGGTCCGTATACTTCGTTAACAGTTGTTGAGTCCAAGCGAGTAGCAACATCTGAAGGAAGTGCTGTCTTGTTTACAACAACATCGTTGAAAGAAACTGTTGAACCAGTAGAACGGATGAAAGTAGCGTAGTCTGATGTCATAGCAGCCAGCTGTGAGCTATAGTCAGTTACATCTTTTTCTACAGCTTTGCGGTCAGCTTCAGAGGGAACAACGTGTACGTCAATGTACTTGATGTTACGGGTTTCAGCCAACTGTTTGAAGCTTTCTTTTCTCTTGTTGTAAAGTTCCTTGATCTCATCGTTGCTAACCTGTACGGTAGAATCGTTGATAGAAGAATAAGGAATAGCAGCCAGAAGCAGGTCAGACTGTTCAGTGCGTGCCTTGAATGCATCTTCTGCAGAAACAGGGTTTGAAATCAATGATTTAGCAATCAGATTCTGATATTTCTGTACCAGTGTAGATTCTTTCAATGTCTTTTCGATGAACTTCCAATAGTTGTACATCTGCTGGTAATATTCAACATATTGAGCAGACATCTGTGATGCCCCCATGTTGGCATAATCAACCAGGAATTTTTTCAGCATATCCTTATCGAATGCACCAGTCTGTGGGTTACGGAAAGGACTCTGCAACAACAGTGGGTTTGTACCTTCATTGATGATAGCTTCGATTTCAGCGTCTGTAACCTTCAGACCCAGTTTTTTTGCTTCGCTGGCAATCAGGCTATTGTTGACGTATGTTTGCCATACTTGGTCTTTAATATTGTTTTGCTGGTCATCATTCAGTGAAGTTAGTCCGTTTGTAAGTTTGATAACTTCGCTGTACTCTTCTACCATCTTTTGGAAATCTTGGGCAGAGAGCGTTTCACCATTAATTTCTCCTACGTCTTGCTTGCCTTGGTGTGGCTGTAAAACTTTCCATGCGTCACCAGCGACGAATGCAAAAAGGGCAAGACCAATTACAACGACCAACAGAGGTCCTTTGCTTCTGATTTTTTGTAAAGTTGCCATTTATTTATAGTTTTTTGTTTATTGTTTTTTCTAATTTTAGTATTTAGCGCACGAAGATACAAAAAATGTGTTTCACAAGCTATTTTATACGTAAAAAATGTAGCTCTTATTTCACTTTCAGCTTTACCAACTCTATTTTGGTGGCTGTTACTTTAATGATTTTAAATTCAAAATTGCCGATGTTGATGATTTCATGCGCTTTCGGGAAACTCTGATAATAGTGTAAAATCAGTCCCCCTATAGTCTGATACTCGTCCGATTCTGGTAGTTTTAAGTCGAATTTTTGATTTGCCTTTTCAATTTCCAGACGTCCTGACATTACATATTCCCCGTTTGCTGTTTGTTTTGCTACTTCAGAGTCAAAATCATGCTCATCTTCTATTTCACCGAAAATTTCTTCGACCAAGTCCTCCATTGCTACAATTCCGGCTGTGCCTCCAAATTCATCAACAACTATCGCAAGTGATTTTTTCTGTTGCATAAACAGTTTCATCAGTTTCTGTGCAGCCATTGTTTCGGGTACAATAGGAATAGCTCGTACTTTTTTTGTCCACTCTTTTCCTTCATAAAACATATCGGACGAGTGGATATATCCTACGATATTGTCGATGTTTTCATTATATACTAGGATTTTACTTTTTCCGCTTTCGATGAAACTATTCTTCAGTTCCTCTATAGTGGCAGTAGTTTCGATAGCAATGATTTCTGTGCGCGGAATCATGCAATCTCTGATTTTTATGTTGGAAAAATCCAAAGCATTCTGGAAAATTTGAATTTCTGTCTCTATTTCTTCTTTATTTTCAGTGTCATCTATACTGCTTTGAATCAGATAATCCAAATCAACTTTTGTAAAAGCTCGTTTGGTATGCTCTTTATTTATTTTTGTTCCTGTGAACCATAGTAGTAGGGTGGAAATCCCCGATGCGAATTTACTGATAGGGTAAAGAATGACATAGCAAACAAAACATGGTACTGCAAAAAGTCTTAAAGTAAAATTTGGATTAATCTTGAATAGAGTCTTTGGCATAAATTCTCCAGTAACCAATATAATTAAGGTGGAGATAATTGTTTGTACCATGACCATGATAGCCTGATTAGTTATCATATCATTGAGTAAATGTGTTTCGATGATTTGAGCCATCAAAATACCGTAGATAACCAGCGCTATATTATTCCCCACAAGCATTGTAGATATGAAGTTGTTCGGGTCTTTGTAAAACACACTAAGAATTCGGGTTGTGAAATCTCCGTTTTCTCTGTCCATTTCAAATCTCAGTTTACTGGATGATACAAAAGCAATTTCCATACCAGAAAAAAAGGCAGAAAAAGCCATTGAAATAAGTAGTTCTATGATAAGTCCCATTTGTGGCTGAATGATTAATGAATGCTGTCTTGTTGTAGTGTGTCTTTTGCAGCAGGTGTATTTTCTACTGCGAAAACACCCGTGTTGTTAAAAATCCTATATTCTGTCATTTCTTGATTAGATTCGAAGCCATATCCGGTAAGAATACGGTCATTGCTTTCAATCCGGATGAATTTATCAGAATATATTTTTTTGTTTTCTTGATCCCAGAAAAGTTGGTCTGTATCGAATTTCTCACCTTTCTGACTTCGGATATGAACATTCTGACGTAGCTCCCATAATTTTTTTGTCTCGTAGTAGTAAGCTGTATCTGCTTTTATGCTGGCGTCGATATGGAATAGTGAGTCAAACTTTTCCAAATAAACCCCTTTTTCGAATGCCCAAAAGGGCGGATTCCTTTTACTGTAAATTAGCCATTCTTCTGTTATTACTTTGTAGCGTATCATGCCTGAGTCTGATACTAAGGTTTCTACACCTGTCGAACGCATGGTAGGAAGAGAGTCGCCTTCTATAATGGCTGGAGCTGTTTTTTTCTTTTGACCACTACAGGCCGGAAATAAAATAAACATAACAGCTACCAAGATGGCAGCTGTTATGTAAATAGTCAATGAATTAGTTTCTTTATTTTGTCTTTTTGACATATAGTTTATCTAATCGTTGTAGTTTCGCCAATCCATCCACCGATTTGGACAGTTGAACCTTTCTTTAATCCCAAGAAGAACAAATCTTCATCTTTAGGAGTATGGCGAGAATAAGTAGAAATCAACTTGTTTGCTTCTTCAGCTACGCTTGGATCAACGCTTTTTGCACGTTGAAGTTTGTCAATAACTGCAAAGTAAGTACATTTGTTCAATGCGCCTTCGTCGCTCCAGTTAGGACTAGCTGCATACATTTGAGCAATCAGGATATAAGGCTGTCCGTAGCTACCATTAGTTGCAATAGCTTTATTAGCATACTGTTTAGCCTTGCTATACTGCTTTTTGCTGAACAAAACAACAGCAGCGTTGTAGCAATATTCTGCTTTTTTAACAGCATCCTGTTCAAGTTCGATAGCCTGGTCGAAATAATTCATACTCTTATCCATATCGCCTTTTTTGTAGTACATGTATGCACAACCTACAGCAGTAGCTGCAGTTGGTTCAATGGCATGAGCTGCTTCAGATGCATCGAAATAAGCTTGCTGGTCTGTACATTTCAATAGCTGCATTACAGAAATAACCTGTTTCAAATAGTCAAGATTTGTTTTGTTTTGAGCTACTTTCGGGCCATAGATAGCTTGCAGGTTCTCACAGCTTGCTGCACCACTATTAATAAAGTATGCATCTACATTTTCTTTAGCAATTTGCAGGTTTTTCTGTGCACTTGCTTTCTTTGCTGCTTTGTGAGCTGCATCAGCATAGCCAGAAGCAGTCAAGTAATCCTGAATGAATTGTTCTTTATGGTTTGGATCTGCTTTCAGCTTTTTGGCAGAAATATCCATAAAATCCATGAAAACAAAGTAGTCAGCCTTCTCTTTTTCAGAATCAAGACACTCTTTCAGCATGTCATAAGCTTTGTTTACGTCAACATTAGGACCTGAGAAAGTAATGTAATCGTGTGCTTTCATACCCAGAATAGCACCTTTAGTATCCGGAGTTCTAATCAGTGTATTCAACTTAGGAAGATATTCAATACGCTGGTCGTAAACTTTCATCAGCTGATCCAAATATTGTTTCTGCTCTGCTGCATCTTTGGTAGCCATGAACAAACCGCGTAAAATCTTAGCACCGTTAGTATATGTACCTACCTGAGCCCATGGAGCTTCATTGAATACAGCCAACCAAGGCTTGTAAGCGTCTTTGAAGTTGTTGGTCTTTACATATTCAGTGTAAATACTGATGTTCTGCAAGCAGCGAACACTATCTTCGCCATGACCGAATCGAGAACCATCTTCTACTCCTTTCTGAGCAAATGTTGCTGTTGCACTTAATGAAAGAACACACAGCGCTGTAACCATCTTCATTTTCATCGTATATAAATTTTAGTTGTTTATTTTAAGTTGCGTTTTTTTATTCTATATTATTCTACTTTCCATTTCATGAACCACCTTTCGTTGAATGTTAGTCCGATGTTGATTTGGAAACGGTTTTCAGAGAGCATACCAGCATATTTAGGTGCTACGTGCGTGTACTGTCCAGATATATTCAAGATGCTTCTGCGTTGATGCAGATGGAGCGGCAGTCCGAAGCCAATGCTTGCACCATACTCTTTCCCTCCATTGACAAATCCGTTTGTCGTATAAGTCTTTGTATATGGTGTCGAATAAAAAACACCTGCGCGGTAATGAACTCTGTTTAAATAGTTTTTGCTAAGGAAGTTAGGAATAAACTCTCCTCCCAGGGCTATTTTTGATGAATTGTTATAATAGTTTTCATTGCCATCATATTTTGCTTTTGCCCACTGTTGGAATGTATAGTCTGCTCCCACCATAAATTTCCCTGGTCGATTATATGCCAGCCCAACACCATATATGTGAGGAATAGAAAATCCGTCTTGAGTAAGTGTGTTGTTTGAACTAATCACAGAGCTTCCTGATGAAGTAACTTCTACCATCTGGATAGATTTTTCCATACTGCTATTTAAATCATGTCCCATGTTATAGGTTAAACCTAGCGTAAGGAAATCTTTTTTGCTTAATCTCTGGATGTATTGCAATCCCAAGTCTAATTTATAGCTCTTGATGCTAGCTGTATTGCTAACCATTGTTACATCAGCTGAATTGCTGAATGCTGCTGTGGTTTGATGAGTGACGTCACCGTATAAATAAGAAATATTTGCACCTACTGACAAGTTCTTTAGAACTTTGAAGCCTAATCCCATAAATACCTGGCGCAAACCACCTTCTCCCGTGTACGAAGTAGTTTGTGTTACATCACTGGATTCACCGTTCTCACTTGTAAGCGTATTGGATGAACTTAAATTATATCCTACAGATGAAAAAGGTAAAAAGCCAAAGGACATAGCCATCCTTTTCCACAAGCGGAATTGCATAGCTATATAGTCAAAGCTCGCATTTTTGGCATTTGTCTTTATATTTTCCTCAGAGAAGTTGGAGTTTTTGAGGCTCATTCCAATGTCAAAAATAAAAGCCAGAGAATCTACGGCGGTGTAAGATGCCGGGTTACTTGGGTTAATGTGGCCTCCATCTCTTAGTGCATAACCTATGCCTCCCATAGCTTTATTATGACCGAATGATTGGTCGGACAACTGTCCAAAACCATATCGGGTATAAGGAGAGTTTGTATTCGATTGCGCCGAAACTATCCCGGTGCTACCAAGTACAATAAGTGCGCTTATCAGTGTTTTACGATTAATCATTATAGTTTAAAATTCTGTTTAGTCCTTTCAATACTAGGAATCTATCTGCAAAGATGATATTTTTTAAGTTTGTATCAAAAGAAAAATCTTCTCCTCCAGTTAAAAAAACCAAAAGATCTGAATATTTCTTTTGCATCATTGCTATATATCCGTTTATCTCAAATTCGATACCGCGAATTACACCAGCCCTGATTGCCGTTTCTGTATTATAGCCAAATTCAGGTTTTTCACCTGATTTATGTATAAGTGGAAGCTTATCACAGCATATATTCAGCGCTTTGAATCGTGTGTACATGCCTGGTGATATGTTTCCTCCATGATAGCGTCCCTTTGCGTCTATAAATTCGTAGGTAATGGCTGTTCCGGCATCAATCACCAGTAAATTCCGGTCTGGGTACTGGTCGTGTGCCCCGACAACAGCTGCAATACGATCCATACCTAACGTCTCTGGGGTATGGTATAGGTTCGTTATAGGGACTGGCGTATCTTTTGTCAGTTGCATGATGGGGAAAGGAAGTTTTCCCAATTGCTTTCTGATGGTATTGCTTAGTGTAATAACTGTAGCATAAATCCCCCTTGTTATCGGGTATTTATTATATAGTAGCGGAAGGCAGTCCAGTGAGTGATTGGACCCGCGCAATACCTCTACTATCTTTCCGTTGTCAAACACGGCCAGTTTTGCGTTCGAATTTCCAATATCTATAATTAACTCCACGATTCTTGTTTTTTCGTATGCAAATTAAAAGAAAAAAAGAATAGGTTCTATAACAAAAATCATTATTTCTGTAGATTTTATGAATAAATACGTGTAATTTTGCCCAAGAACCTTTTATTAAACTGTTTTTTAGGTATGAGAAGATTGTTTACCACCTTATATATTTATATATCATTGCTTTTAATGTGTGCTTTTTCGGTTAAGGCACAAGATAGTATTCGGGTAAGTTTGTTGACCTGTGAGCCTGGAACTGAAATTTACGCACTTTTCGGGCATACAGCTTTACGTTTTGAAGATCCTTCACACGATATTGATTGGGTCTTTAACTATGGTGTCTTTAGCTTTAATACGCCTAACTTTGTTTATCGATTTGTGAAAGGAGAAACTGACTATCAGCTTGGTATCGTGCCTTTCCGTTATTTTGAGGCAGAATATGCTATGCGTGGATCTTCTGTTTATCAGCAGACATTGAATTTAAAGGCAGATGAAAAACTGCGCTTATGGCATTTGCTTGAAGAAAATTATTTGCCACAAAATCGGGTATACCGTTATAATTTCTTTTATGACAACTGCACTACTCGAGCCCGCGACCGTATAGAACAATGCATTGATGGTAAGATTGAATATCCTGAAGCGCCAGGCAGACTGTCTTTTCGCGATATTGTCCACCAGTACACAGAAGGGTATGCGTGGGAAGAATTTGGAATTGATTTATGTTTGGGGGCTCAGGCTGACCAGACGATTTCAGACCGTGAGCAGATGTTTGCTCCATTCTATATGAAAGAAGCTGCAGAAAAGGCAGTCATTGTATCCTCTGACGGTACTCGACGCCCTTTGGTTTTGGAGGAAGCAAAAATAGTAGATGTTCAGCCAGAATCAGCTGAGCCTTTATTGCCATTTTCTCCCTTTGTGGCAGGTGTAGTACTTTTGTTTGTCTCAATCACTATTGCTGCTTACTGTTTATATTTACGTCGCATCCCACATTGGTGGTATGTGCTTCTGTTTGCCGTACAAGGGGTGGCAGGCTGTATCATTGCTTTCCTGTTTTTCTGTTCTGTGCATCCTACGGTAGGATCAAATTGGCTGCTGGCTTTGCTGAACCCGTTGCCGTTGATTTACCTGCCTTTCTTAATATATCATGCCGTAAAAGGTAAAAATGAGCCATATCATTTAGTAAATTTCGCCTATTTAACACTTTTTATAATCTTAATCCCTGTTTTGCCACAAGAATTTAATTCAACAATATTACCTTTGGCGCTTAGTTTGTGGGTGGCATCTGCCAGTTACCTAATTATAATGAAAAAGAAAAAATGAAAGAACACATATTATCTTCGCTTATTACTGTTATAGTCTGTACCGGTCTACAAGCACAAAACGTACCTGCAGTACCCCGATTGGTTGTAGGGATTACCATTGATCAGCTACGTTCAGACTATATAGAAGCTTTTACAGCTTTGTATGGTGAGCGTGGATTCAAACGTTTGCTCAAGGAAGGTCGCGTTTATTATAATGCAGAATATGATTTTATCAATCCCGACCCTTCATCATCGGTAGCAGCTATCTATACCGGTGGAAATCCTTATACCAATGGCGTTGTAGCCGATTATTGGATGGACCGTAATACCCTTCGGGTTATCAAAAGTACGGACGATCCTGCATTTATGGGTATCTATACCTCAGAAAATACATCTCCGAAACATTTGTCGGTTTCTACATTAGCAGATGAGTTGATGGTTGCCACTCAAGGCCAGGCTATCACTTATTCAATAGCCCCTACGCGTGAAATGGCTGTCTTTGCGGCTGGCCATGCATCAAAAGGCGCATTCTGGATAAACGACTATAATGGTAAGTGGTGCGGAACAACCTATTATGGCGACTTCCCTCAGTGGGCTACCTATTTCAACGATCATCAGGGACTGGATTTTCGTATCGCTGATATGGTATGGGAACCCTCATTGCCGGTTACTAGTTACAAGTATGTAACTTCAGATGTGAAGCAACTTACATTCCGCCATAAGTTTGATGATGAACGTGGTGAAAAGTATCGCATCCTTAAAACAAGTCCTATGGCCAACGATGAAGTAAATAAGTTGGTTAATGCTTGTCTTAATGCTTCGTTTATAGGGCAGGATAATATTCCAGATCTTCTTTCTATCGGTTATTATGCCGGTAATTACAATCATGCATCCAGTGTACAGTGTCCTATGGAAATACAAGATGTCTATGCACGTCTGGACAATACATTGGGAGATTTGCTTGATATCATTGATAAAAAAGTGGGATTAGCCAATACCTTGTTTTTTATAACATCTACAGGTTATGCTGACCCCGAACCAGCTGACCCTCCTCAATATAAGATACCTGGTGGTGAGTTTTACATCAAGCGTTGTGCTGCTTTGCTCAATATGTACCTAATGGCTATTTATGGACAAGGGCAATATGTAGACACTTATTTTGATAATCAGCTATACCTCAACCGAAAACTTATTGAGGAGCGCAAGCTTAATCTGACAGAAATACTTAACCGATCGGCTGAATTCTTAGTGCAGTTCAGTGGTGTAAAGGAAGCCTATTCCTCACAGCGTCTGTTGTTAGGAGCCTGGAATCCGAAAATAGAAAAAATAAGAAACAGTTATAATCCGCTTTGCTCGGGCGATTTGATGGTAGAAGTGCTTCCAGGATGGACTGTGGTGCGCGACTATACCAACGATGTTAAGGTAGTGCGCAGCGCATATGCTTCTGTACCGTTGTTCTTCTTCGGCAACAATATTCGTCCTGCAAAGATTTACGATCCGGTTCAAGTAGGTGCCATTATACCTACAATAGCACATTTTATGCGTATTCGAGCTCCTAATGCCAGTACGCTACCACCGTTAACCGAGATTAAATACTGATTTTTTAAAATTTTGAAACAATAAAAACAACAATACAATGGGATTTAATGAATTTATCAGCAAACTGTTCGGAAATAAGGCTTCTCGCGATATGAAGGAAATTCAGCCGTGGGTTGAAAAGATTAAAGCTGCTTATCCGGAAGTTGCCAAGTTAAGTCACGACGAACTGCGTGCAAAAACAGAAGAACTGAAAAAGTACATCAAGGATTCGGCTGCCGAAGAGGTGAAGAAAATTGCCGAGCTGAAAGCTTCTATTGAAGACACCGAACTGGAAAAACGTGAGGCAGTCTTTGCACAGATTGACAAGCTGGAAAAAGAAGTACTTGATAAATACGAAAAAGCACTGAACGATGTGTTGCCTGTAGCCTTTTCAATCGTGAAGGATACAGCGCGCCGTCTGTCCGAAAACGAAGAAATAGAAGTAACTGCTACCGATTTCGACCGTCAGCTGGCTGCACAGGGTAAAGACTTTGTGCGTATCGAAGGTGATAAGGCTATCTGGAAAAATCACTGGACTGCAGGCGGTAACGAAATGTCCTGGAGCATGGTACACTATGATGTACAGCTCTTCGGTGGTGTGGTACTGCATCAGGGTAAGATTGCCGAAATGGCGACTGGTGAAGGTAAGACATTGGTGGCTACCTTGCCGGTATTCTTGAATGCGCTTACCGGTAATGGTGTACATGTAGTAACTGTGAACGACTACCTGTCTAAACGTGACTCTGAATGGATGGGGCCGCTCTACATGTTCCACGGTTTGAGCGTAGACTGTATTGACAAACACCAGCCTAACTCGGAAGCACGCCGCCGTGCTTATATGGCAGATATTACTTTCGGTACAAATAACGAATTTGGTTTCGACTACTTGCGTGACAACATGGCTAACAGCCCGCGTGACCTGGTTCAGCGCAAGCACAATTATGCCATTGTCGATGAGGTGGACTCTGTATTGATTGACGATGCTCGTACTCCGTTGATCATCTCTGGTCCTGTTCCTAAAGGCGAAGACCAGTTGTTCGAAGTACTTCGTCCGCTGGTAGAACGTCTGGTAGAGGCACAGCGCCGTCTGGCTACTCAGTATCTGGCTGATGCAAAACGTCTGATTGCTTCTGACAAGAAAGAAGATGTAGAAGCCGGATTCCTGGCATTGTTCCGTACACACAAGGCTCTGCCTAAGAATAAAGCGTTGATTAAGTTTCTCAGCGAACCGGGTATCAAGGCTGGTATGCTGAAGACTGAGGCTATCTATATGGAAGCCAACAACAAGCGTATGCCTGAAGCTACCGATCCGCTTTACTTCGTTATCGATGAAAAGCTGAAGAGCGTAGACTTGACAGATAAGGGTATCGAATTGATTACCGGTAACTCACAGGACCCTACTTTGTTCGTATTACCGGATATCACAGCTCAGTTGTCTGCTTTAGAAAACGAAAAAGACTTGAGCGAAGAAGAAAAGTTGGCTAAGAAAGACGAACTGCTTACTAACTATGCTATCAAGTCGGAACGTGTACACACTATCAACCAGCTGCTGAAGGCTTACACCATGTTCGAAAAGGATACCGATTACGTGGTAATGGACGGACAGGTGAAGATTGTAGACGAACAGACAGGCCGTATCATGGATGGCCGTCGCTGGAGCGATGGATTGCACCAGGCTGTTGAAGCGAAGGAAGGTGTGAAGGTAGAAGCTGCTACACAGACATTCGCTACTATCACCCTGCAGAACTATTTCCGTATGTATCACAAACTTTCGGGTATGACTGGTACTGCAGAAACAGAAGCAGGCGAGTTCTGGGATATCTATAAACTGGATGTAGTGGTAATTCCTACTAACCGTCCTATCGCCCGTAAGGATATGAACGACCGCGTGTACAAGACAAAACGCGAAAAATATAAAGCCGTTATCGAAGAAGTAGAAAAGATGGTACAGGCAGGCCGTCCGGTACTGGTAGGTACTACTTCGGTAGAAATTTCTGAAATGTTGAGTAAGATGCTTACCATGCGTAAGATACCTCACAATGTGCTGAATGCGAAGTTGCACCAGAAAGAAGCCGAAATCGTAGCAAAAGCCGGTTTTGCAAGTACTGTTACCATTGCTACCAACATGGCCGGGCGTGGTACCGATATCAAGCTGAGCAAGGAAATCAAGGAAGCTGGTGGTTTGGCTATCATTGGTACTGAGCGTCACGAGTCACGTCGTGTAGACCGTCAGTTGCGTGGACGTGCCGGACGTCAGGGAGACCCAGGTTCTTCAGTATTCTTCGTATCGCTGGAAGACGACCTGATGCGTCTGTTCTCTTCCGACCGTATTGCTACCGTAATGGATAAGCTGGGCTTTAAGGAAGGCGAGATGATTGAGCACAAGATGATTTCTAACTCAATCGAGCGCGCTCAGAAGAAAGTGGAAGAAAATAACTTCGGTATTCGTAAACGTTTGTTGGAATACGATGACGTGATGAACAAGCAGCGTACCGTAGTATATACCAAACGCCGTCACGCCCTGATGGGAGAACGTATCGGCATGGATATCGTGAACATGATTTGGGACCGTTGCTGCTATGCTGTAGAGCTGGGCGATTACGAACAGACTAAGATGGAAATCTTACATACACTGGCTATGGAAGCTCCGTTTACAGAAGAAGAATTCCGTTCTAAGAAGCGCGAGGATCTGGAAGAAATCTTGTTCCAGGAAGCAATGGCTAACTTCAAGCGTAAATGCGAGCGTATGGCTCAGATTGCTAATCCGGTTATCAAGCAGGTATATGAAAACCAGGGTCATATGTACGAAAACATCATGATTCCTATTACCGACGGTAAACGTCTGTATAATATTTCTGTAAACCTGAAGGCCGCTTACGAAAGCGAATCGAAGGAAATCGTGAAAGCATTCGAGAAGGCTATCTTACTTCATACTATCGACGATGCATGGAAAGAAAACTTGCGCGAGTTGGATGAACTGAAGCACTCTGTGCAGAATGCCAGCTACGAACAGAAAGATCCGCTGTTGATTTTCAAACTGGAATCTGTCAACCTGTTCGATAACATGGTAAGCAAAATCAATAACAATACCATCTCTGTATTGATGCGCGGACAGATACCGGTACAGGAACCAGAGCAGGTTCGTCAGGCAGCTCCTGAACAACGTACTCCACGCCAGCAGTATAAAGAAGAAAAGGTAAATCTGGATGATCCGGATCAGCAGGCTGCTGCAAGTCGTGATACACGCGATGTAAAACAGGAGCCAGTGCGTGCTGAAAAGACTGTAGGCCGCAACGATCCTTGTCCTTGTGGCAGTGGCTTGAAATATAAAAACTGCCATGGTAAAGATTTGTTCTAAGATAAGATTTTTATAAAATTATAGTGGTGAATTCCCTCGTTCTCGGTTTTAAACTGAGAATGAGGGATTTTTTTTGTCTTTGTAAGATTTATGCATCATGGATGTGACGAACTTTAATCAAATGAGTACCCAATTTATTTCTTACTTGTGGTGTAAGTCCATCATATTTATGATTGGTTGGGAATGTATTGCGTAAATGAAATTTATGTTTTTTACAAAAAAAACCTTCTCCATGTGTGTGGAATACATTAATTTTGTAAGAAACCTAGCATGAAATGAAAAAAATATATCTTCTGGCATTTTGTTTGGCAGGTGTCTTGTTGACATCGTGCAACTCTGTGAGAGTATTCAGCTATGAACAGCTGATGCCCTCTGTAGTCAATTATCCTGAATCTGTGCGTAAAGTAGGGATTGTAAATAATCTTCCGGCAGGGCAGTCTCCTGCAAATGACAAACTGACAATCGGTGAGGTGCAGGCGGATGGCAAGATAGCAACTGAGGCTTTTGCAGAAGCTGTGGCTAACGCAAGTTATTTCGATGAAACCCTTATCAGCGATTCATTAGTGAACATAGGTGTAGGAACGAGGAAAATGCAAACCCTTTCGGCCATGCAAGTTAAAGACTTAACAGCCGCAATGGGGGTTGATATTCTTTTCTCGTTGGATGATTTCGAGGTAGTAACCAGTAGAAAAGTAATTATGGACTGGGAATTGGGGCCGGTAGAAGTTCTGTCTGCTGACGTGAAGCCGCTGGTGCATGTTTACCTGCCGGGAAAAGACGGTCCACTTTATGCCGTTTCAAAATCTGATAGCCTTTATTTTTATCTGACCCGTACTTTGTCTGACCGTTCGGTTGTGGAAGGCGTTTCGAAGAACGCTGTTTTGCCTTTGGCAGATTATTTGCTACCATATTGGCGTAATGCAGAACGCTGCTATTTTGATGGGGGCAGTGTTGAAATGCGTGATGCCGGTGTTTGGGCGCGAGAAGGAGAGTGGGCCGAAGCCCGGAGTCTTTGGCAAAACCTTTACGACAAGGCCGGGAAGAACAGTAGAAAAAAAATGCGGGCAGCCTTCAATATTGCATTAAGTTACGAAATGGAAGGAGCGCCCGACAAAGGATTGGAGTGGCTGAAAAAGGCAGAAAATCTGAGCATAACAGACGTAAAAGATCTTGAAATACTGAAATGGTATACCAAGGAGCTTACTCAGCGTACCGAAGAGTTGAATAAGCTTGGTGTGCAGATGCTGCGTTTCAATAAGAATTTTTAGTGTATATTGTTTGCAAGAATAATATTTTTTGTAAATTTGGAAAAAGAAACAAGTTTTGTAGAAGTAGTTTCTGTTTTTTTACGAGATAAAGAAAGGTATAATATATGAAAATCAGTGCAGAATCACATAAAGCTATTAACAGTTGCCTGAAGGATGCGTTGGCTAAGTATGCGTCTCCTTCTGAGTGTTCCACCGTTACCGATATTCATCTGCAGCCACACTCGGATAGCGGTGAGCTGGTGGTATTTGATGATGATGATCAGGAACTGGCACGCACTATTGTGGGCGAGTGGGTAGAATATGATAAGGAAGACTTTTATGAGCAGGCAGCGTCCATACTATCCTGTACGTTGAATAGTTTTAAAGAAAAGAAATTGCTGGACAGTCTTTCATTGCTGAAGCCTTATTCGTTTGTATTAGTGGACGATGACAAGGAAACAGTATCTGAGCTTTTGCTGGTAGACGATGAGGATACTTTGCTCTTGAGCGAAGATTTGCTTAAAGGCCTGGATGAAGAACTGGATGCCTTTCTGAAAGATCTGCTTGAAAAATAATTGTTTTATGATGTATTCCGCTGGTGTGCTGTAACTGCAAGCGGGATAATATGTTTTATGCGGGCACAGGTAGTACGGCAGCTGTTTTTTATAAACGCTGTGGTGCTGTCTGTGTTTTTTTTAACTTTATACAGTAGTTATGGGCGAACGAATTTTATTCCGGAAAAATGAATATCTGCATACAGTAAAATCTTGTTGGAAAGGTAATCCAACAGTAAAGGGCCGTTTTTTCAACCGTCAGCATCGGTGGCGTCCGGGAATGGGAAGTGTACTGAAGTGGCGTTTCTCTCCCAATCCGCAGCGGAAAGAGAAGAAGACTATCAAGTGGAATCCCAAGGTACACTTTTTGCATTCGTTGGATGGTGTTGTAGGTAATTCGCTGATATGGCTGGGGCATAACTCGTTTTTCCTGCAATTGGGCGGTTATCGGTTTATGATTGATCCGGTTTTCGGGAGCATTCCTTTTGTGAAACGTAGAAGTACTTTCCCTGCCTTGCCTTCTATTTTTAAAGATATCGATTTCCTGCTTATCAGTCACGATCATTTTGACCATCTGGACCGTCCCAGTGTGGCACGGCTGGTGGCTGAAAATCCGGGAATGAAACTTTTCTGTGGGGTAGGTACGGGCGAGTTGATACACTCGTGGTTTCCTGCTATGGAAACAATAGAGGCCGGGTGGTATCAGCAGTATAGTGATGGAAACTTGAAGCTGACATTTCTTCCTGCCCAACATTGGAGCAAACGAGGAGTGAGTGATGGTGGTACACGCTTGTGGGGAGCTTTCATGATAGAGTGTGGCAGCATCGTGATTTATAATAGCGGTGATACGGGGTATGCACCGCATTTCAAGGAGCTGCCTGAGTTTTTCCCACATATTGACTACTGTATGATAGGCATTGGTGCCTATAAACCCAAATGGTTTATGCGGCCTAATCATATCTCGCCTTACGATGCGCTGAAGGCATCGGCCGAAATGGGCGCCAAGGTGACAGTCCCGATGCATTACGGAACTTTTGACCTTTCGGATGAGCCACTGTTTGACCCTCCCAAGGTGTTTGCAGAAGAGGCACGTCGGTTGGATATGGATTACTTGTTGCCTGAGTTGGGAGAGGTGGTAAAGCTTAAGCCACAGCGATGATATTTTTATTGAGATGACCTTTAATGATTTTAGTATTATGAAAAAAATGTGCTCTTTGCTCTGAGCTCTTATCTGTTTTGGGACAGCAGGAACAGAGAAGTCTATTTATAAGAAAGGATGGATAGACTTTAATAAGAATGGGGTAAAGGATGTGTATGAAGATCCGAAAGCACCGATTGAAGCTCGGGTGAAAAATTTACTTGACCAGATGACATTGGAAGAGAAGTCATGCCAGATGGCCACGCTCTACGGTTATGGTCGTGTGTGTATTGAAAGATTCTTTGCCTACCCCTGCATGGAAAGAAGTTGTATGGAAAGACGGTATTGCCAATATTGACGAGCAGCTCAACGGGGTAGGGGGAGGCAGCAAACGTTCTCCTCATCTCATTTATCCGTTCAGTAATCATGCTAAAGCGATTAATCAGATTCAGCGTTGGTTTGTAGAGGAAACTCGGCTGGGTATTTCAGTGGATTTGAGCGGATCTGTCTGAAACCGGGAGAAACGAAGAAAGTTGTTTTTACTTTGCAACCTGAAGACTTGCAAATTTTGGACCGGCATATGGAGTGGACTGTAGAGCCGGGAGAGTTTGAAGTGAGAGTAGGGGCTTCGTCCACTGACATCAGTTTGAGAGGAACATTTACAAAGACTGCTTTTTGATGGGTAGCCAGACTTTAGTGTATAAAAAAGCCATATCCATGCTTTCCTAATTGTAAGAATTGGATACGGCTTTTTCGTTTAAAACTTAAGGATTACTGATGATGGCTACACTGATGATGTTCATCTCCATCGTGGTGATGCTGGCAGGCTTCTCCGGAATCCTGTAGGTTTCCCTCCAGATAGGCATTTACTACTTCCATGATTGGCCCAGAACAGCCTCTTATAACCTGAATGTTATGAGCAGTCAGTTTCTGGAGTGCACCAGCTCCCATATTTCCTGCCAGCATAACGGTAACATCGTCTTCTTGCAGTTTGCTGGCAATATTCGATTTGCATCCGCATCCCTGAGGAGAAGGGATAGTTTGTGTAGAAAGAATTTGGTTATCTTCTGATACAGTTACGATGGTGTAGAACTCACAGTGGCCAAAGTGATTGTCGATAACTCCGCCACGGGTTGGTAATGCAATTTTTTTCATAATCTTCTGTATATTTTTTTTATTTATCAATTCATTGTCGCAAGTGATAAACTGTCGGTTGTTACACACGGGACAGCAGATTTGTCCTTCCCTCATGCTAGGATTGATGTTATTGAAAGTTGTGTTACATACCGAACAACGATACCATTGTCCTTCCATGTAAGCCGATCCTCCCTCGATAACAATGGCCGCCTGTTCTACCAAAGCGCGGGCCATTTTCTGGCGGGCACTGGCATAGATGCGTGTAAGTGTAGGGCGAGAAACCTGCATCTGGCTGGCAGCTTCGGCTTGCGTCAGCATTTCGTAATCGCACAGACGTAGTGATTCATATTCTTCCAGGTGAAGTTCTATGGTTTCAAACCGTTTGCACTTTATAGGACGTAATCCTACAGAAAGAGGGGCTTCGCTGATTTTGCGTATGTTTTTAGGGCGAGGTGACATTCGTTATATTCTTTATTTATGCTGCAAAGATATGAACATTTGTTCAAAATAAAAAATAAAACGTTTTTATTCTTCTTGTCAGAGAGATTTTAGTCAGATTCGGAAAAATAAAAAATCCTTTCCAACTGTGATAGCTACAGTCGGAAAGGATTTAATATAAGGAGTATCGCTAAACAGCCAGCGAGTTATTTATTTTTTCAGTGCGGCAATGCTTTCTTTCAAAGCAGCAATTTTAGTTTCAGCATCAGCCTGTTTCTTACGTTCCATTTCAATAACGTTAGCAGGAGCCTTGCTTACAAACTTTTCATTGCTTAGCTTTTTCAGTACGCTCTGCAAGAATCCTTCCTGATATTTCAGGTCGGCTTCCAGTTTTTTCAACTCTTCTTCTACATTGATAAGGTTGCCCAGAGGTACAGCATACTCGGTAGTGCCAACCATAAAGGCAGCAGCGCCTTCTGATTTGCTTTCAACATTGCTGATAGCGCTCAAGTTACATAACTTGCTGATGACAGCGTGGAAAGCAGCTACAGGGCTAGCACCTGTGATTTCCAGTGCCAGTGCTTCTTTCTGAGCAATGTTTTTCTGCAAGCGGATAGTACGGATACCACCGATAACTTCTTTTACAGCCTCAAACTGTGCAATGATGTTTTCGTCGAAGCTTCCGGCTGCCTCAAGTGTCTGCGTCATGATGCTTTCGCCTTCTTTGCGGTCGTAGATATGCTGCCACAACTCTTCGGTGATGAACGGCATGAATGGGTGCAACAATTTAAGCAGTGTATCGAAGAATCCTAAAGTCTTGTTATATGTTGTCTGGTCAATAGGTTCACCATAAGCAGGTTTAATCATTTCCAGATACCAGCTTGAGAATTCATCCCAGAACAGTTTGTAAACTACCATCAATGCTTCACTCAGACGATATTTGCCGAACAAGTCGTCTACCTCTGCAATGGTCTTGGCAAGCATGGCTTCGAACCATTCAGTAGCCAGACGGGCATATTCCGGCTGAGCAACTTCGGCTACGTTCCAGCCTTTTACAAGACGGAAGGCATTCCATATTTTGTTGTTGAAGTTACGTCCCTGTTCGCACAATGCGTCATCAAACAGAATATCGTTACCGGCAGGAGCAGCCAGCATCATACCCATACGTACACCATCGGCACCATAGCGGTCAATCAAATCCAGCGGGTCTGGTGAGTTGCCGAGTGATTTAGACATCTTGCGACCAATCTTGTCGCGTACGATACCGGTGAAATATACGTTCTTGAACGGCATGTTGCCCATATATTCATAACCTGCCATAATCATACGTGCTACCCAGAAGAAGATAATGTCCGGACCAGTAACCAAGTCAGAAGTAGGATAGTAGTAGCTGATTTCTTCGTTGCCCGGACGGTTGATACCATCGAACAGCGAGATAGGCCACAACCATGAAGAGAACCAGGTATCCAGACAGTCATCGTCCTGACGGAGGTCGGCAATAGTAAGGTTGTTGTTGCCGGTCTTTTCCTTAGCCAGTTCCAATGCCTGCTCTGCAGTCTCTGCTACTACATAACCGCCTTCTGGCAAGAAATATGCTGGGATGCGGTGTCCCCACCACAACTGACGGCTGATACACCAGTCTTTGATGTTCTCCATCCAGTGACGGTATGTGTTCTTATATTTCGGCGGATAGAATTTCAGTTCGTCATTCATTACCGGTGGCAGAGCCATGTCAGCAAAATGCTGCATCTTGAGGAACCACTGCATAGAAAGCTTTGGTTCGATAGCTACGTTGGTACGTTCAGAGAAACCGACTTTATTGGTATAAGCTTCTACCTTTTCCAGCAGACCTGCTGCAGCGAGGTCTTTTTCAATCTGTGCGCGTACATCGAAACGGTCCATGCCAACGTACATGCCGGCAGCTTCGCTCAGTGTTCCGTTGTCGTTGAAGATATCAATGCTCTGCAGGTTGTATTTTTCACCCAGCATGTAGTCGTTTACATCGTGTGCTGGAGTAACTTTCAAACAACCTGTACCGAACTCAACGTCTACATATTCGTCCTGAATAACCGGAATAACGCGGCCAACCAGCGGAACGATAACTTTCTTGCCTTTCAGCCACTGGTTTTTCGGGTCATTTGGATTGATACACATAGCGGTATCACCCATGATTGTTTCCGGACGAGTAGTAGCGACAACTGCATAACGGCGTCCCTGTTCGTCACGGTGAACTACTTCACCTTCCGCACCAGTTTCACCAGTCATGTCATCGTCGGCTACAAAATAGCGCAGATAATACAGCTTGCTATGTTCTTCCTTATAAATAACCTCTTCGTCAGAAAGAGCTGTAAGAGCTTTCGGGTCCCAGTTTACCATACGTACACCGCGGTAAATCAGTCCCTTGTTATATAAGTCAACGAATACTTTAATAACGCTTTTGCTGCGTTCTTCGTCCATGGTAAATGCAGTGCGGTCCCAGTCACATGATGCACCCAGGCGGCGCAACTGTTTCAGGATAATACCACCGTGCTCTTCGGTCCATGCCCATGCATGTTTCAAGAACTCCTCACGCGTAAGGTCAGTTTTCTTGATACCTTGCTGAGCCAGTTTGTTTACCACTTTTGCTTCGGTAGCAATAGAAGCATGGTCGGTTCCAGGCACCCAGCAGGCATTTTTGCCCATCATACGGGCACGGCGTACCAAGATATCCTGGATGGTATTGTTAAGCATGTGTCCCATGTGGAGCACTCCGGTAACATTAGGTGGCGGGATGACGACGATGTAAGGTTCACGTCCGTCGGGTTTAGAACTGAAAAGTTTGTTGTCCAGCCAATACTGGTACCATTTTCCCTCCACGTCAGCGGGATTGTACTTACTTGCTAATTCCATTGTTTTTATCTTAGGATTAAATGTTTATCATATAATTGGTTGCAAAATTAATAAAAGTACTTGGAATTTGCAGTAGTTATCGGCTTTTATTCGTTGGTTTCTTTGCTGAATATTGCTACATTTGCCCACCAAAATTAAACTTATGGAAATGAATCATACCAGAGAAGAAAAGATAGAAGCATTTGGCCGGTTGCTGGATGTACTGGACGAGTTGCGTGTGAAATGTCCGTGGGACCGGAAGCAGACCAATGAAAGTTTGCGCCCGAATACCATCGAGGAAGTGTACGAGCTGTGCGATGCACTGATGAAAGATGACAAGAAAAACATCTGCAAAGAATTGGGTGACGTACTGTTGCATGTAGCATTTTATGCTAAGATCGGTAGTGAAACCGGAGATTTCGATATCAAGGATGTGTGTGACAAACTGTGCGATAAACTCATTTTCCGCCATCCGCATGTGTTTGGTGAGGTGAAAGCTGATACAGCCGAACAAGTTTCAGAGAACTGGGAGCAGATTAAGCTGAAAGAGAAAGACGGTAACAAGTCGGTACTCAGTGGTGTGCCCGATGCATTGCCTTCGCTTATCAAGGCTTACCGCATTCAGGATAAGGCACGTAATGTAGGTTTCGACTGGGAAGAACGTGAGCAGGTCTGGACCAAAGTGAAGGAGGAAATTTCTGAATTCGAAGCAGAAGTCGGCGCCATGGATAAGGAGAAGGCTGAGGCTGAGTTTGGAGATGTGCTGTTCAGTCTTATCAATGCCGCGCGTTTATATAAAATTAATCCCGACAATGCATTGGAACGCACCAACCAGAAGTTTATCCGCCGGTTTAATTATTTGGAGGAACACACCATCCGTAATGGGAAAAATCTGACGGAAATGTCGCTTGAGGAGATGGATGCAATATGGAATGAGGCTAAGAGTAAAGGGCTTTGATGATAAAACTTTATAGAAAGAAAGCGGCTTTCCTAATGAAGGAAGCCGCTTTTTGATTCAAGATATTAGGGGAGATACTGTGTGGAGGCAACATAAGCACAAAAGAGTGCAAATTGTCTCGAGTTATTATTGTGTGTCTTGGTTGTTTAGTTCGCAAATTTTACGTAGAAAGTCGTAATTAAGTATATCCGATATTTGGAGCAATAAGTCGATATCCATACTTTTACGGCTAAAAATGTCGTATATAGTAGTTCTTGACTTGTGTAGTGCTGCTGCAAATTCGGGGACTGACAAACTGCTTTCATCAAATTTTTCTTTAACCAATTTCCCTATATGTATGTCCTTATTCATGCTTTGAGTAATTTATGTGAATCGTTACAAAATTACCCATAACATTATTTGCCTATATCCCCATAAATGGGATTGTTTAAAAACAAATTTATAAGGCTATATAATGGGCCCAGCTTTAGTTTTTCTTATTATTGCATGCGTATGGAAACCAGAAGTGGACAATAGTTCCTTTACCTAGTGCTGAGTCTATCTCAATGTTTCCCTTTATCAGTCCAATACGTTCTTTCATAGTGCGCATTCCTATACCATCGTGACACGTTTCTTTAGAAAATCCTTTGCCATCATCTTCAATGGTAATATCTATTACATTTTCTTCTTTTCGTAAAGTCAGATAGATATGTTTGGCATCAGCATGCTTAACGATATTTCCTACTGACTCTTGTATAATGCGATATGCTTCCAGATGCTGGTCATTATCCAATAAAACTTCATCAATTTTTTCATCTATGAAACAATTGATTTCCAATACATGAGCTTTCTGTAAATTACTTACGTAAGAGTTGACAGCCTGCGATAAGCGGACATTCTTGAAATCAGGATAGGAAAGTTCGTGGGAAAGAGTTCTTACCTCTTCACGTATTTGTGATACCTGTTTTTGCAGGCACCTTTCTTCCTTGTGGTTAAGTATCATTTCGATGGTCAATAGTTGGTTACAAATACCATCATGTAGCGTTTTTGCTGTTCGCTTGTTACTATCTTCCAGTCCACTAATATATTGTTCTGTAAGTCGTTGGTTTATTTCATTCATAAGCAACTTTGATTCCAAATCTTTTCTGGCAATTTTTTCTTGTAGAGCATGCTGGTTTAATATATAGATAATTTTATTTTTCCGCAGATAATACAGTAATACGGCAACCAGAGTTGAGATTAAGAGCAGTGATGCTATAAAGATGATAATACGGATATGGTTAGCTGCTTTTTCTTTTTCATTCTTGCGGTTTAATTCTATGATTTTCAATTCTTTTTCTTTCGTTTTGAATTTGACTTCAAATCGGGAAAGTTTGTTTTGAAAATCCTGTTGCATCAGCTTCTGCTCGGAGTCGAAAGCTTCTTGCATTAGTTTGTAGCCTTTCTGGCTGGAAGGGTTAAGTTTGTTCTCCAATTCAGCTAAACTGTACAAAACCTTTGATAAAACTAGCGAGGGGTGGTGTCTATAAAAATCAATGGCTTCTTGCAGGTAATATTTTGCCTGCTTCAGTGAATCTGTTTTGTGGAAAAGCAAACTTCCATACAGGTAGTCCAAATTAGCTTTATTAAATTCATGTCTGGTTTCTTTTTTGCATTGCAGTGCTTTCTGGTAATAATAAATGGCGGAATCTGTTTCAGCCTCTGCTGCTAATGATTTTGCATAATTTGAGTAAATAAGTAATTTGAGTCCAGCAGGTACTTTTTCACTCATTTCGCGTAAAGCGACTCGAAATGTGTCTATGGCATTTTTATTTAGATTAGCATTACTAAGTAATACACCTATAGTATTCAACTCCGTTAAATGATATATTTTATCACCGATGGAGGTTGTATCTCGTTCCGGAAAACGATTAACCATTTCTCGAGCGATGCGAAGTGCTTTATCATTCTCTTCTAATTCTGTATATAGAGATGCTATGTTATTCAGAATGATACGTGCCTGATGGCCATTTCTCAACTTAGTAACTAGTTCTAATGCATGCTGGTAGTCATCTATGGCTTTATCTAATTGTACCATTCGTTTATATATCAGTCCTGATAGATTATAGGCTTCAATAAGTAAAGATGTATCTTTTGCTACAGTCAGCTCGCTTTTTGCATGACTTACAGTATTGCTTGCTTCATTTAAGCAGTTACGCGATAATTGGTTGTAAGCCATTTCATATAAGGCCATATTAGTCAGTGTTACAAATTCTCTGTGTACATTTGTTGGTATTTCTGCTTTGTACTTCTTTATGTCTTGTAATAAATTCAGTAGTATAGTATGGGCCTTATCGAATTGTTGGGCACCATTGAGTGAACTTGCGTAGCTGAATTTAGTATCAAACAACATAAATCGATTATGTTGTTTTTTAAATTTGTCAGATGCGATGTGATACATAGAGTCCATTCGATGATAGTCACCAATGTTGGCGTATGCTTTCATGTAGAGGTAATCCAAAAAACCGTTTTCTTTTTCTTTGTCAGAGAATAAATCGAGTGCAGCTTGCAGGCTATCTGGGTGGTCGGTAAATCTTTCTAGTTCGGTCAGTCGGTTATGTGAAAAATCCTTTTGTTGATTGGTGCAACTAACTGAAATGAAAAGTAAAATAGTCAAGTATAATAAGTTGGTTAGTGAAAAACGATTCATGAGACTTGAATTCTATTCTGTCGATTGTTTGAATTATGATTTTATCCATCCTTTTATGAAAGCTATTCTCATTAAGTGTGACACGTTGATGGCACCACTTTTTAGTAGAATATTCTTTCGCATGGTATCGATAGTATTTTTGCTTAGGTTGAGTTCTTGAGATATTTCTTCGGACGTTAATCCATTGGAAAGCAGTTCTATTACCTCCAATTCACGAGGACTTGGATTATAAGTCAGACTTCTTTTTGCCGACTGGTCGCCCATGATAGACAATACGGCTTTTAGAGCAGTGGGAGAAAAATATTTTTCCTGCTCTTCCATGATTCTGTAGGCTGCTTTTTTTACCTCTTCTAATTTATCGCCTTTAGTGACAATACCATTTACTTCGGCTTTAATAAGCATTTGCATAATCCAGAATTCTGAATGCATGGTATAAATAAGAATAGGTAAATTGGGTTGCTGTTGACGCAGTTTGGGGACTATCTCGATAGCTGGTATATCTTTCAGCTCATAATCGAGTACCAGTAAATCCAGATGATTGTTTTTTAAGTAATTGATTAAGTCTGATAATACTGTACTGCAGTGAATGTTGTAGTTTTCTTTTTTTAGCAAACTACATACACCTTCCACAACAGCTGGGTGATCATCCAGTATGAATAAATTGTAGGTTACCATATTGTCTTCTTGTTTAGGCCGATAGGCCTTGTTATAGGCCTTTGGCATTTATTGTTGTAGAAACTTGGTACAAAAATACGTGTTTTCGTGGAGTTTTCTATACAAAAGAATAATTGTTTTGTTTCGATACTATCTATTATAAATAAAAAAGACAGTACCGGTGGCAGATTAAAGTTCGGTACTGTCTTTCAGACTTAAATGATTTTTGTACTGGTAAGTTTTGGGTGTTTTATTCTGGGTTATGCTGGTTTGTTATTTGATGCTGTAATTCTTTAATAAAAACGATTTTAATATTTTCTGGATTATTGCAGTCTATTTCATCAGAGTCTGCTTCGATGCATACAAAATATCTTTTTCTTTGAGAAGATGTAGATCGGCTTTCTCTTAATCGATGAACTTCTTCAATAAAATCATAGTTGAGTACATCGGAAATTAGCATTAACAACTCTAAGTCTATGCTTCTCCTTTTGAAAATATCATAAATGGTAGTACGTGTTTTATGAATGGCTTCAGCAAAACTGGAGATGGTCATTCCACTTGTATCAAATTTACTTTTAATCAGCTCCCCTATGTGAATTTCTGTTTTCATAATCACTTTATTTGTGTATAATAAATCGAACAATATTTATTGCTTCGTGCAATAAAATTAGACAAAGCTTTTAACTGCTGCAAGTGGGGTATTCTATGGGGTTCTATAAGAGGAGCGGTATTTGGATAAGCGGTAAAAAATAAGGGACAAACGGTATGAAATCGTTTGTCCCTTATGCTTATTATTTACATTTGTTTTTCATGGGTTTAAGTAATTCCCGATGAAACTTTAATTCACCTTTCTTTATTAGATATAATTTTTTTGATGAAAGCATCTTCTTGAATTTTTTTAAGTATTCCAATTCGGCTTCGTCTGCGGCGATACGTAATCGGGCTACTTCATCAAGTATTTTTTCATATTCTTTTTCGGTCGTTTCTGGCTTTTTTTCTTGTCGCATTACATCCCAAGCCTTGTCATTCAGCTCTTTTTTCTTATCTTGCAATTCAAAATAAACTGGGAAAAACTCTTTTGCTTCCTGTTCGGTTAGTCCAGCTCTTTGCGTTAAGAATGCCTGTTGTTTGGCTTTAAATTCTTCCCGGCTCATTTTGTTATGTTGGGCATGTAAAGCAGATACGCCAATCATGCTGCACATCAGTAATAATAACAGATTTCTTATCATAGGTTTTAATAATTTATGTCATCTTCTGACAAGTAAGTATATAGCTCATAATCATCCATCATGGCTTGGTCTATAATTAATTCCAGCCTTTTGTCTTGTTGCATTTCTTCGGACTCTTCGGCTTGTGCAGATTTGAATGACGCTTGTGGTCCTCCAACAAGAATTCGCACACTTAGCATCAATCCGCAGAACATAGCAGCCATGTATACCCATGGTTTAACCCGATCCCACAAGCTGATTTCTTTAGCTGGTAATATAGGGGCTTTTTCAGGAAGCTTTTCCATCAGTTCACTTTTGAACTTGTCGAAATAATTTTCAGGTACGGTAAACGGATTCTCGTTTCCATATTTTTTCAGCAAGTTGTCTTCCTCTTTCATATCTAGTTCTCCTTTCATTTATTAGACTATAAAATGGGGTGAGGGTTTAATTGTTTTGGTTTAAAAAATCCTCTATTTTTTTTACAGCATGGTGGTATGAAGCCTTTAGGGCTCCTATACTGGTTCCCAAGATTTCGGATATATCCTCATATTTCATTTCTTGAAAATATTTCAGATTGAATACCATTCTCTGTTTCTCGGGTAAAGTATGGATTGCTTTTTGGAAAAGACGCTGAGCTTCGTTTCCATCGAAATAAGCATCACTTTCCAATAGGCGTGCAGCAGCTGCCTGTTCATCGTCTATTGAGATATTGGCTGCAGTTTGTTGTTTATTTAGGAAAGTAAGACATTCATTCATGGCGATACGGTACAGCCAGGTCTGTAGTCTTGCTTCACCTCTGAAATATTCCAAGTTACTCCAAGCCTTCAGGAATGTGTTTTGCAGGATATCATTGGCATCATCGTGCGAAAGCACCATGCGTCGGATTTGCCAGTACAGTTGTTCGCTGTAGGCATCTACAATTTTACCAAATGCTTCCCGTTGTCGCTCAGGATCCTGCACCAGTAAGGCTATTTCTTTTTCATTAATGGGTTTCATCAGTTTATTTGAAAGTTATACACTTCTATTATAAGACTGTGTGGTCGATAGATTGTTTAATTGCGTTTGTTTTTTTTAACCTATGTATGCTATAGTTCGATTCTTAAGTTTTCTTGTGCCAGTATGGTCTGCGGAAAAACTTCACTTGCTTCTTTTAGTAGAATACTTTCGTCTTCATATCGAGCCGAGTAATGACCTATTACGAGCTTCTTTACTTGAGCTGCTTTGGCAATTTCGGCTGCTTGGGGAGCTGTCGTATGGAAAGTCTCTTTAGCTCGTTTTGCATCGGCTGCTGCAAAGGTGGCTTCATGAAATAGTAAGTCGCACCCTTTTATCTGTTCGCAAATGCGGGGCAGATAGCAAGTATCCGAGCAGTAGGCATAACTTCGGGGCGAATCGGATGGTATAGTAAGTCTTTCATTCGGAATTACGGTTCCATTTTCTAGCACATAGTCTTCGCCATTTTTGATGCGGTTTATTAAATAGGTAGGTATCTGATAAAAATCAATCATATCCCGGCGTATATGATTGGGAGTTGGCTTTTCCCGGAACAAAAAACCACAACATGGAACGCGGTGTCGTAGGGGAATTGTTTCTACCGATACAGACCGGTCATCGTATATTACGGCTTGTTCCCCTGGGTTAAACAGCTCGAATACCACATTGTATGGCATACCTTTACAGAAAAACTCTATTTGTGGTTCCAATATGCGTTGAAGGTCAGCATGGCAATGTATATGTAGATTGGCTGTACGCTCCAGCATACCAAAGGTAGAGATCAGTCCCATCAATCCAAAGCAGTGGTCTCCATGCAGGTGAGAGATAAATATATGATTCAGTCGGCTGAATTTCAGTCTGGACTTACGCAGCTGGACCTGAGCTCCTTCGCCACAATCTATCATAAACAGTTTCTCGCGGATGTTTATTACCTGCGAGGTTGCCAAATGGCGGGTTGTAGGCAGAGCCGAACCGCATCCTAATATGTGTACTTCAAATTTTTCCATAACGGAGCAAATATAATCAAAGTAATCTTAGTGCACAAAAAAAGGACCACGCATAATGCATGGTCCTTTCTATCATTTATGTCAGTCAAAAATTATTTCTTTCCTTCCAACTGTTCTTTCAATGCAGCCAGTGCATCGATGTCACCCAATGTAGTAGATGCAGCCTGGTTCTGAATCATCGGAGTTTCTTCTTTCTTAGAAGATTTCTTTGCAGCTTTCTTTTCTGCTTTTTCTTCTGCTTTTGCAGCATCTTCGAAAATACGGCTGTGAGACAAGATGATACGTTTTGCATCTTTGTTGAATTCAATTACTTTGAACTGTAGTTTTTCATCCAACTGAGCCTGTGAACCGTCTTCTTTTACCAAGTGTTTAGGGGTAGCGAAACCTTCAACACCATAAGGAAGAGCAACTACAGCACCTTTATCCAGCAATTCGATGATTGTACCTTCGTGTACAGAACCTACAGTAAATACAGTTTCGAATACATCCCATGGATTTTCTTCCAACTGTTTGTGACCAAGGCTCAAGCGACGGTTTTCTTTGTCAATTTCCAATACCTGAACTTCGATATCAGCACCAATCTGAGTGAATTCTGATGGGTGTTTGATTTTCTTAGTCCAAGACAGGTCAGAGATGTGGATCAGACCGTCAACGCCTTCTTCGATTTCTACGAATACACCGAAGTTAGTGAAGTTACGAACTTTTGCAGTGTGCTTAGAACCTACAGGGTATTTTTCTTCGATAGTTTCCC